>Ga0209828_1000039_pt1 | contig 97399 bp, 75 predicted proteins | sample MaitaG_FD_187429 | JGI IMG/M metagenome (GOLD analysis project Ga0209828, IMG submission 187429) | Marine algal microbial communities from Maine, USA - Maine_Asex2 metaG (SPAdes) (version 2) | ecosystem: Host-associated > Algae > Red algae > Unclassified | place: Maine, USA | collected 2015-01-05
GGCAGGCAACGTGACCGATGACTCGCCATGCTGTCGGATCGCGAACGGAACTTGCTCAGTCGGAAGTTCAGGTTCGGGCTCGGGGGTTGGTTCGGGCTCGGGTTCAGGCGCGGGGGTTGGTTCGGGCTCTGGTTCGGGTTCAGGCGCGGGCGTCGGCGTGGGATCTGGTGTCGGTTCAGGCGCGGGCGTCGGCGTGGGATCTGGTGTCGGTTCGGGTTCTGGTGCGGGGGTTGGTGTGGGTTCGGGTGTCGGTTCGGGTTCGGGTGTCGGTTCTGGTTCAGGCGGTGCCGGGCTGAACGTCACGATGATCGCCGGAGGCAACTCAATGAGCGGCAATACCTCTGGTGTCGGGTCTGGCGCTGGGGCGATGCAGACGGGTGCGATGGCTGGTCCCAAGATGTCGATGAAGTCGTTAGCTGCAAGGGTGAGAACCGACAGAACGACTGGGCTGCCCGGTTCGACAAGGTACGGCGCGGAAGGGTCTAGGTTGACCGAGAGCGACAGAATCGTTGCCGATCCTGTGCTCGCAACATCGATCACAACCGATTGTCCGTCGGCGCTGCAGGCTGCGGTGTAGGTGACGAAGAGCGACGCTGCTAGAGGTCGCACCGTGTTGTCGCAGTCCACGGGAATCGTGAGATTCGGAAGCGTGATGTCTTCTTGGAAGGTGTCGGGACTCGAAACACTCACCACTGCGCTGGTGCCGGGTGCGACGCTCAGTGGCAGGTTGGCATCGCCGTTTACCGAGATGATGTCGGCGGTTCCACTGGTCGCCGCCGTTGTTCCCACAGTCACGAGTACAAGTTCGTCGCTCACGCATTGCGCTGCAGCCTCGACCTCGATGACGCACCTGTCAGCGGGGTCAACATTGATTGGCGCAATGGCTTGCACGGCCACAACCGCAGGCGCTGCAGCAGTGACAGCGACGTCATAGCTTGGCTGCGGGACCAGGCCCGAGACAACGGTTGAGCCGCCTGTCGTGCTGCCCACCGTAGTACCAGATAAGCCATCGACGGTCACGCTGGCTACAGCCGCACCCGATGTTGTAACGGTGACCTCGATGCCTCCGTTCGCGCACACCGCTTGTGCGCCGACCTCGATCGAACAGGCAGGTGCGGTCAAGGCGACCGAATCGCTGCCGTTCTCGAAGTGGACGCCCTGGTCGACCGTGACCGTAAGCGAGCCTTCGCTGGTGACTATCTCTCCGGCTGGCGGCGTGAGCTCGGTGCCAAGGGGAGTGCCCGTTAGGTCACTAACAAGTTCGGCGTCGCCGGTCGGGACGCCGCCGCTGACGGCACACACGAGTGACGCCGCGATCTCGCAACGAGGGGTCGTGATGTCTTGCGACGCGGCTGGTGGTGAACCCTGAATGAAGACGTCGTTGTTGGTCGAGACCGAAATTGTGGTTGCCGGATCGACCGGCCCTGGAACAGGATCGGTGGTGGTTCCGGCAGGAGTATCGCTGAGGTCGGCATTCAGCACGGCCTGCCCGGCCTGACAGGTTGCCGAGATATCAATGACGCACACAGGAGAGGGCAGCTCAACCGGTTCCGGGAACACAACGTTCGACGGAGCAACGTTCGTGAACGTCGCAACGATGGGAAGACCAAGGTCGTCATAGCTGTACAGATCGCTACCGAGATCGGTGCCACCACCTACATCGAGCACGTAGTCGCCACTACTCGTGGTGATCGTTGCCTGCGGTTGACCGGCGTCGCATTCGGTGGTGGTGTCGATGGTGATGGTGCAGTGCGGCGCAGTGACGGTGGTGCTGTCGGTGTTCGTGTCGCTGAAGTAGACGTCGTTGTTGACGGTGAGGTTAAGTGTGGTTCCGGCGGCGACGGTGTTGAAGTTGGCAATCGGGTCGGTGTTGGCGAGGATTTGGGTACCCGTTGGCGTGTTGGTCAGGTTGGTTCGGAACTCCGCTTGACCGGTTGGTCCTAGGTCGCCACCGCCACATGTGATGGCGGCATCGATGATGCAGGTGGGTGGGTCGACGCTGACGGGGTTGGTAGGAAGCACGACCACCCTGCTCGCGACATCTAGCGTGAGCGTTATCGGTGCCGCGATGTCGTCGAACTCCCAGCTGAACGGGCTAGCTACGCCGGTTCCAAGGTTGTTGGTAAACGTTGCGCTGTAGTCGCCAGCGCTTACCTCGAACGTTGCCTGCGGTTGACCGGCTTCGCATTCGGTGGTGGTGTCGATGGTGATGGTGCAGTGAGGCGCAGTGACTGTGGTGCTGTCGGTGTTCGTGTCGCTGAAGTAGACGTCGTTGTTGACGGTGAGGTTAAGTGTGGTTCCGGCGGCGACGGTGTTGAAGTTGGCAATCGGGTCGGTATTGGCGAGGATTTGGGTACCCGTTGGCGTGTTCGTGAGGTTGGTTCGGAACTCGGCTTGACCGGTTGGTCCTAGGTCGCCACCGCCACATGTGATCGCGGCATCGATGATGCAGGTGGGTGGGTCGACGCTGACGGGGTTGGTTGGAACTATGCGCACGTTGTCTGCAACATCAAGCGTGAGCGTCATCGACGCAGCGATGTCGTCGAACTCCCAGCTGTAGGAGTTAGCGGTTGGGCCCCCAAGGAGTGGCGGGCCGCCGACATTGTTTTCAAACGTGGGGTTGTAGTCGCCGGCGCTGACCTCAAAGTCCGCCCATGGGGTCCCCGCTTCACAGTAGGTCGTCGCGTCAATCGTGATAGTGCAGAAGGGGGCGGCAACCGTGGCCGTTGGAGCAAAAATTGGGTCGAAGAAACCGTCGACCGGCATGGTCAAATACACGCCGTTGGTGGTCCGCACGACGAGCACGGTGCCGCCGGCGTAAACATCACCGTCAACGATTGGCTCCTGGGTTGCATCGCCATCGAGGTAGATGATTGTGCCGGTTGGTGTGCCCGCAAGGTCGGCAGTGAACTGGGCCTCGCCGGTTGGCCCGGTGGCATCGGTCGTGCACACTATCTCGACCTCGACAAGACAAACCGGCGCGACAGCAGAAATGGGGTCAGGCGTAACCAGCGCGTCAGGCTCGACTGTTTCTCCGACGTCAAACACCATCGGGGCGTTGGTGAGAACGAAGAAGTAGGTGAACCCGTCGGTGGTATCTGACGTCGCAAGGCCGTTTGTGACGTCGACATCGAAGAACTCGTCGGTGTCACCGGTGAGCACCGCATGTGCAGCACCGGAGATGCACACCGCTTCGACCTCAAGCTCGACCAGGCAGTCTGGGATCTCAGCAAAGGTGATGCTGTTAGTACCGGTGGCGCCGAACACGACGCCGTTGTTCACGCTGATTGTTTGCGGCGCAGAACTAATGACTGCGCCGGGGAGGGGATTGGTGGCAGTACCGGCGGGTGTCGCCACATAGTCATCGCTGACGTTCACGACCGCCGTGCCAGTTGGGCCGGCATCGCCGGTTCCACACACGATGGCGACCTCGATGACACAGTCAGGCACAACGAACGACACGGTCTCACCTTGTTCGGTTGCGCTGACCAGGTGCACGCCATTGGGTTGCAGGTTGCCCGCAGCGGTCTGTTCGCCGATGGCAACGGTGGCATTGGTCCCCGGGCTTGCCAGGTCGCCGGTGACGAGCGTGCCGGTGAGCGGTGGCGCCTGCGCTATTGCAGCGTCGTCGAGCGAGATGGTGGCCACGCCATTACTGCAGGCGATCGACACGTCGACCAGGCAGTCAAACGGGCTCACGTCAGAACCAGGCGTGAAGTACAACCCTGCGAGTGGCATAGCGACCGATGTCACCACCGTCGGGTTCGCCGACGGAGGTGACAAAAAGTTCCACACAAAGTTGGGCGCAGAACCGCTGACTGCTGCAACGCCATCGAGAGTGATCGAGTCGTCACCAAGCAGAGTCAACGCAGGACTACCGTCAGGTATCGCAACACTGCTGATTTGCACCAGACCGTTCGCGCACCCAACAGCGGGTGCGAGTTCGATGCACGAGAAGACGCCCTGGTCGATGATCTGGCCCTCGCCCAGATCGACCTGCCATTCGAAATCTCCGGGAGGCGCCAGGTTGTCAAAGTCGGTTCCACCGTCGACCAGCTCGATGATCGCGGTCAGCGGGTCGCCGTCGAGGAATGCGAAGCCGGAGTCAAACGCGCCAGTGCGGAAGATCGAGAAGTCGGCGAAACTGAGACTGGGGTCGTCGGTGGTGACGATGGCCGTGCCGCCAACGCAATCGACTGTGAGGTTGACCTCGGGCGGCTGACAGGTGTCGGGGTCAACCGTCCATGATGGATTCGCAATTCCGTCAAGCGACACGCTAATGGTCGTGATCCCTGGATTGGTAAGGGTGGCCGAACCGTGGAACAACGTCGAAAGTAATCCGCCGTAGAAGTTGTCGCTACGGTCAACGATGCTCAAATCGTTACCGAAAACTTCGCCATTCGCTCCGGCTACGTCGTAGTAACCAATGAGTGAGTTCGCGCCAAAGTTGACGGCGGAGCCGACGACATCGAAGGTGTATTGGTCGCCAACGCAACTGAGCTGCAGGGCGAGGTTGTAACAGACGTCATCAGGCTGGTCCGCTTGGAGAGCGGCCACATGGGCCAACATCATCATCTGGGGAAGTAACAAAACGCCTCCGCTGATGTTGGGAGGGTCAAACAGGTCGTAGGGCAGGTCGCCGTTGTACGACGTGTCGTTGTTCGGGCACACCAATGTGCCGTTCGGGACCGGGTCGGTGGCGCACGTTGATAGGCCAGGGATATCGAACGGTGGAAGGTCGCAGGGGATGTCGCCGGGAAGCACATCGATTTGTGCGGCTTGCGCTGGTGCCGCTGTCGGCCCACCCAAAAGGCCCACTGCGAACATGACGCCGATCGCAATGATCGTGCACGCCGCAAGACGGCTCGGCACGCCCAGCCGTCTTTGTGTTTCCCCAACCCGTCGGACAACCGCCACTATCCGCCCTCTCTGCTTCGCCTTTACCAGAATGCGCATTGCGACTACAGTCCAAAGCGCTCCGAGTAATACTAGGCGGTACGGATATGAGTAGTAAAGGTAGAACGCGCAGCTTTTTTGCGAGCGGGCGCTTTCTCGTCATGTTGTTTGCATGTGTGTCGCTTGCGGCCGGCTGCGCACAAGGTGGCGGAGGTAAGGCTGTCGAGTTCGATGCAGTCCTCAACGGCACCGACGTGCTGGCAAGCGGTCCGGGCGACCCGATCAAGCTAACGAGCGACGAACCCGCCGAACTTGCGCTCACGCTTCGCAACGTCAGCGACGACACGGTGACGGTGCGCTATGTGCGTTTCGAGGGCGAAGTGCTCGACATGATCTTCCTGACCTACGACACGGCGATCAGCCTTGAGCTAGCCCCCGGCCAGTTGCAAACACTGCCGCCTGTACTGCTCGATTTCTACGATCTCGGCGGGCAAGCGAGTGGATACTTGCGTGGTCATGTTCAGGTATATGACGGCGAACGTGAAACGCTCGGCAGCCAGCCCGTGTTCCTCGATGCGAGCGGCGACGGATTCTCCACCCTTGCGCTGTTCAATCTGCTTCTGCTCATAGCCACAGCCGCGGGCGTCGCATGGAACGTGGTTCGGCTTGCGCAACGACGCCTTCCGGCAAACCGGGTTGTTCGCGCCCTTCGGGTTCTTGCCGTGGGTGCCACAGCAGGTCTGACGCTGGCAGTGGCGTTCTCGACGCTGCGCATCTGGCCGCTCGACACGCTGGCCTGGGTGCTTTGCACGGTGATTGGCGGGATCATTGGCTACGCGATTGGGTTCGTACTTCCCGGTTCCGACGATGAGGTCGTCGACATCCTTGATGAACGAGACGTTCTCGATGCCGTTCTTGAGCAACAGGCGGCGCAGTCACTGCGATAAGTTGGCGTCGCAATGAGTGACGTCACCCCAGCTAAGCCCGAGCCAACGGTATTTCCAGAACGGCCGCAGGCATTTGATCTTTCGGCATTTCCTTGCCCTCGCTGCCAAACGACCATCTCGGCGGACTCGTATGGTCCTTGCCCGTCATGCGTCGCAGAACTTCGGGCTAGCCAACAAGGTGAAGCATCAGGCGAGGGCGCTGCCGCATATGAGCCAAAGATGAACGTGACACCAAACGCGGTGGCGCTCAAAGACGACTGATAGGAACGGCTGGCCCGCTACCGTCTCGGAGTGGCTGACGGCGAAGTACTCCCAGCGGTCGGGTTTGTTGCCCGGCTCATCCGCCCGCAGTGGGTGCCGTTCACGGTTGCGGTCGTCGGCGGAGGCCTTTTCGCAGCGGGTGCTGTAGCTGGCGCAGTTGTCTTTGGACGCATTGTCGACGATGTCGTCTTGCCAGCATTTGAACAGTCGCTCGATGTGAGCGCTGGCACCCTGCTCGGTTGGACGCTGCTGCTGCTTGGTGTCGTGGTGCTGCGCATCATCGGGGTCATCGCCCGGCGCTTCTTCGCTGGCATGACCGCAGAGCGAGTCTCTCGAGCGTTCCGAAATGAGTTGGCACATGCGTATGTGCATGTGCCAATGGCATTTCACCGTCGTCGTTCGACGGGCGATCTGCTTGCGCACGTCGACACCGATACCGAGACGGTCACCGAAGTTATTCACCCGCTTCCGTTCTCATTCGCTGCTGCGTTCATGGCCATCTTTGCGGCGATCGCAATGTTCCTTGTCGACCCGGTGCTCGCCGTGATTGCGCTTGTGATCTTTCCAATTTCGATCGGCATCAACCATGTCTATACCGACCGCGTTAACGAGCCGGCCCGGCGCCAACAAGACTCGGTCGGCAAGGTCGCTGCCGTAGCGCACGAGAGTTTTGATGGCGCACTCGTGGTCAAGCTGCTCGGCCGTGAGACCTCAGAGACGCAAAGGTTCAACGACGAAGCCGAAGAGTTGCGCCAGCATCGTGTCGAGGTCGGCAACCTTAAGGCGATCTTCGAAGCGACCTTGGGTGCGGTCCCGAACATGGGCATCATTTTGGTGGTGCTTGTGGGTGCGTGGCGTATCGACAGCGGGGCTGCCACGGTCGGTGGCCTCATTCAGATCGCGTCACTGTTTGCAGCGCTCAGTCTGCCAATGCGGATTTTGGGCTACTTCTTGCAGAACGTGCCGTCGTCGCGGGCGGCGAGTCGGCGACTTGACTCGGTGTTTGACGAACCGTTTGCACCTCGTGGTGCAGCGCTGCCCGTTCCTGCTGGTCCGGCTGATCTGGTCTTTCACGACGTCACGTTGGGCTTTGATGGACAGGCCGTGGTCTCACATGTCGATCTTGAGGTCAAGGGAGGCGAAACGGTTGCCCTCGTTGGTGCGACCGGAAGTGGCAAGTCAATCCTGGTATCGGCTCTCGCCGGGCTTTTGGATCCCATGGCAGGTGATATCTCATTTGGCGGAGTCCCGATCGACGACATTGATCCGGCCACCCGAGCCGACGCGATCAGAATTGCATTCCAAGAGGCGTTCCTGTTCGGCGATTCGATCGACGCAAACGTGGCCCTCGACCGTGCCGGTATCGACCGGTTAGAGATCGACGAGGCGTTGGTTACCGCCGGTGCCGCCAAGTTCGTAGACGAGTTACCGAAACAGAGCGCAACAGTTGTTGGTGAGCGTGGCATGACGCTGTCGGGCGGGCAACGCCAGCGGGTGGCTCTTGCTCGGGCGCTGGCAGGCACGCCCCGACTGGTCGTGCTCGACGACGCAACAAGCGCAGTCGATGCCGCCATTGAACGCGAAATCCTTGACGCACTGCGGGGGTCTGTGCACGCCCCGTCCATGTTGATCGTGGCGCACCGCCTGTCGACTATTCGACTCGCTGATCGGGTGGTGTTTGTCAAAGACGGCCGTATTGCCGGACGCGGGACCCATGATGAACTGCTCGCCGATCCCGCGTACCTGACGCTCGCTACTGCGTACGAACAAGCTGAGGCCGAAGATGGCTGAGGCACTCGATACCCCCGAGATTGAGGGGGCATGGGCGTTGTTCAAACGCGGCATGCAGGCAAGTCCCGAGCTACGCAATGGATTGTCGGCAACGATCATTATGGGGGTGGCGGTCGCAGTTGGCCGAATCTCGATCCCGATCGTGATCCAACGAACGATCGACCGAGCCATCACGACAGCGGCTGACGGCACGACACAAGTCGATATGGGTCGCGTCGTCATGCTGGCATCGATCGCAACCTGTGTTGTGCTGGTTTCGTCTGTCGTTGCAGTCTTGGCTCGCCGTCGCATGATTCGTAATGCCGAAGCCGCCATCTATGGGCTGCGGACCCGAGCGTTCGCCCACGTGCACAAACTCAGCTTGGCCGATCATGTTGAGAACAGCAGCGGCATGTTCCTAACCCGGGTGACGTCAGACGTTCAGGCGATTAGCCGTTTCTGTGAGTGGGGCCTGCTGACCTGGACGGTTGGCCCAACGGTCGTGCTGGGTGTCTTTGTGGTGATGGCGTTTTATAGCTGGCAGCTCACGATCGTGGTGCTGATTACATTTCTTCCCACGGTCCCGTTCATGAAGGTTCTGCAGCGTCGTCAGCTCGCTGCGTATGACCGGCTACGAAATTCGGTCACCAAGCTGGTCGGACGCGCCAACGAAGCCATTACTGGCGCTGGCACCGTTCGCGCCTACGGCGTGGGCGAGCGTGCCGCAGCACGGGTAAGCGAAGCGACCGAAGAGCGGTACCAGGCCGGGATCCGTCGCAACCGATTCATGGCAATCGTCTTCTCCGTTGGCGACTTCTTTGGATCCCTCTCGCTTGCAGCGGCGTTCGCCGTGGGTGTTTGGCAGCGCGACAACTGGGGCCTGACTGGCGGCACCTTGGTTGGTGTCATGTTCCTGGTGACACTGCTCAACGAACCAACGGGTGAACTTGGTGAGACCACCGACCGCACACAAGAGGCAATCGCTGGGTGGCGCAAGATTCTTGAACTGCTCGACATGCCTGTCGATGTTGTCGAAGATGACGCGGGCCAGAGTTTGCCTCGCCAAGCCCTTGCCATCGATGTTGACGGTGTTGAGTTCTCCTATCGCACTGGCCCTGCGGTGCTACGTGATGTCTCGCTGCACATTCCGGCCGGTACGAACATTGCGGTCGTTGGCGAAACGGGCTCGGGAAAGACGACGTTAGCCAAGCTGCTCTGCAGGCTGGCCGATCCAACAGCTGGTGAGATTTCACTCAGCGGGGTGCCACTCGAAGACGTTGCGCCAGCGTCACGGTTGGCATCGATTCGTATGGTCCCCCAAGATGGGTTCTTGTTTGACACCAGTTTGCGAGAGAACATTCGGCTGGGCCGCGACGGCGCAACCGATCAGGACATCGCTGCTGTGATCGAGAGCCTTGAGCTCACGGCGTGGGTCGGCGGGCTACAGGACGGACTCGACACGCAAGTGGGCAGTCGCGGTAGCTATCTGAGCGTTGGTGAACGTCAACTGGTAGCGCTGATCCGGGCGGCGCTGGCCGACCCCGGCTTGCTCATCCTGGACGAGGCGACGTCATCGGTTGATCCCGAGACGGACCGAGCTCTCACCGAGACGATTGCCAGGTTGTCGACCGGCCGCACGGTTGTTTCGATCGCTCATCGACTGGCCACCGCCGAAGCCGCCGACCTCATTGTGGTCTTTGACCGCGGCCGGGTGGTCGAGATTGGCGCGCACGATGAGCTCGTGAAACTCGATGGCATTTACGGCCGTCTTCATGCCGCATGGGTCGGAAACACGCAACGACAGGCGCTGCTATGAAACAGACATTCGTGCACGCAATGATGACGAGCATGGGTTGTGACCCTGCCGAGGTAGCAACGCAAGGGGTGTCGGTGCGCCCTAGTCCGGAACGTGCCGAGAATCACGTGAGCGCCGGCTATCTGTTCGATGAGCACCTCATCATCTCGTGTGACCCCGCAGCAGAGGCGCTACTCGGGCCTGCCGAGGCGTCATGTGAACCAACACTCGCGGCATGGAATGACTTCGCAATCGCGGCAGGTGGCGAGCTACTCGGCGCCGCACGCATGCAGCTACTGAACTCACACGTCATGCCGCCGATCGACGTCGCACCTGGATACGAGCTACGTCAGCTGAACCGCGGCATGGCTGCTGACGTCGCATTGATCCAGCAGCTGGTCGACGAGTCAACCCAAGATGATCTCGACGAGGTAGAGCTAGACATCGATGCGCTGAACGAGATCGTCATGGTGTGCGTCGACCAAGAGACTGACAAGATTGCGTGCTTCGCCGACACCTACGAGTTCGACATGGCGCCCGCTTTCCACGACGTTGGCATGTTGACCACGCCGCCGCATCGAGGCAAGAACCTTGGCAAAGCGCTCACCCGACATATCTGCTCACACCTGTTGCAACAGGGCATCGAGCCGCTGTATCGGTGTGACGAGGCCAATGTCGGATCCATTCGGCTCTCCCGCGCGCTCGGTTTCGCTCCGGTGACACAACTTGTTGCGTACCGGTTTCCGCTCACCTGACTACTGCGTGACGAAGTCGATGTACCGGTCGATTGGGTCGAAGCCCAACTGCTGGTTTAGGCCCGTAACGAAGTTTGAATATGGATTGAAGTCATAGAAGCATGCCTCGCCGGTTGTGGCATCGATCATGTATTCAGCCCCACCAACCTGCGCGTCTGACGCGCTGAGTGCAGCTCCGACCGCAGCGACAATCTTGCGTGACGGGTCAAAGAGTGCAACCTGATCAGTGGCAACGCCGTCGACTGCGCAGTAGTTGAATCCGTCGGCTTGGGCGGCCTGCGTTGTGCCATAGAACAAGTCGCTGCCAAGCATCTCAACTCGGTAAATGAGGCCGTCTGCGCTGTTGATGACGCGTTGCACGAGTCCGGTCCCGTCAATGCCCAGGTCGACAAGGCCCGCGGCCATCGCATGCTCGAGTTCATTAGCTGAGTCGTGGCGCATGATGCCGCTGCCCGAACCACCGACGTTGGGTTTTGTCAATACCGGGAACCCGAGTGTCTCGGCTGCTGCCACGGCATCGCGTGGTTGGTAGATCGCGATCGAGGCCGGCGTGGGCAGACCGACGCGATGGAATAGTGCGCTCTGTGCAGCCTTTGACCCACCAATTCGATGACTCATTGAGCCGTTGATGACCGACTGCCCGCTGAGCTCAAGCGCGGTCAGTAAATGCGCTGCTGCCGCCACCACGCTCGCAGGCCGACCCGCCGACGGCATCGCGTTTATTCGATTGATCCACCGATCAAACGAGGTATCGATTTCGGGTAGTTGGGCGGCGTAGTCGCCAACGTTGATTGGGGTGACATCGATCGAGCGTTGCTGCAGTCGCTCAAGCAGCGACGCCGACCACGTCGGGTGCTCGAACAGCAGAGCGACTCGCATCAGCCTTTCGAGCGCAGCTTAGGGTCCAGCGCATCACGCAGGCCATCACCGATTAGCGTCACCGCCATCACGGTGACCGAGATCATCACCCCTGGCCAGATCGTGAGTACAGGGTTCGTTGTGAGACGATCCTTGGCATCGAAGAGCAAACGGCCCCATGTTGGGAAGTCGGCTGGGAAGCCAAGGCTCAGGAACGACAATGCTGATTCGGTGATGATTGCTGTGGCGACGCCGAGTGATGCCGCCACGATCACCGGACTTAGCACGTTCGGCAAGATATGGCGGGCCACGATACGACGCGCTGGCGTGCCAACGCTGCGGGCTGCCAACACGAACTCTTCTTCTTTAACGGCAAGCACATCGCCTCGAACGACGCGGGCGGTTTGCATCCAACTGGTAATGCCAATGACGAACACCACCAAGATGAAGATCCCGAGACTCGGTCCGAACCGTTCCTTCAGGCTGTCACGCCACAGAACCATGATCACAAGAAGCAGCGGTAGTAACGGGAGTGACAAGAACAAGTCGGTGAAGCGCATCAACGGCCCATCGAGGATCTTGAAGAAGCCGGCGAGGACGCCGATCAACGTGCCGATGACGAGACCGACCAACATGGCGGTGAAACCAACCGCAATCGACACACGTCCACCTACCAGTATTCGAGCCAAGGCATCGCGGCCGAGATTGTCAGTACCCATGGGGTGGCGCCACGACGAGCCCTGCAGTCGACGACTCAGGTCTTCGGCGTCAGAGCCCTTTGGTGCGTACGGGTAGATCTCAGGGCCGACGATGACCGCTAACACAATGATCGTGAGCACGAAAAGGCCAAACATTGCACCCTTGTGGCGTCGGAACTGGCGCCATACGTCGGACTTTAGTGACCGATACTCGGGCAGGTCTTCGAGTGGATCTTGGGCGAGATCAGTCATAACGAATCCGGGGGTCGAGGAAGCCGTACAGCACGTCGGCAAGAAGATTGAATACCACCGTCAGGAATGCGATAAAGAATGTGATCGACTGGATCATAGGAATGTCGTTTCGCCCGATCGACGTGATCAGCAATTGCCCAATGCCGTTGATGCGAAAAACCGTCTCAGTGATAATTGCGCCGCCCACGATTCCTGGGATCGACAGTGCAAGCAGGGTGATCACCGGAATCAAACTGTTGCGCATGACATGTCGGTTGACCACCACCGATTCAGTAAGCCCTTTGGATCTCGCAGTTCTGACGTAGTCCTGATTTAGGTTGTCGAGCATTGAAGCTCTGGTAAACCGGGCGAGCGACCCGGCGTTAAAGAGCGTGAGCACGGTGACCGGCATGATCAGCTGCTTGATCTGTATCCAGATGCTGGACCAGCTGGTGAATTGGACGTCGTGCGTCGTGTCGTAGAGCGATGGAAACCAGCCAAGCTTGACGCTAAAGATCACGATTGCGAGTAAGCCGGTGAAGTAGACGGGAAGTGAGAACCCGATCATCGACACGACGGTTCCGACATTGTCGAACAGTGAGTACTGCTTGTAGGCCGAGATGATGCCAACGGGAATGGCGATCAGGGTGCCGAACAAAGTGCCGAGGCCGAGGACCCACAATGTTTGTGGGAGTCGCTGGTAGATGGTGTCGAGCGCCGGGCTGCGCGATGACCATGAGATGATTCGGTCTTGGCTCGCGAGGCACTCGCCAATGCAGATGTCGGTAGCTGATTCCCACAGGTGCACGGGCTCGTTGACGATCATGAGCTTGGTCCAGTTGTACCACCGCACGAAGAATCCGTCGTTCAGGCCGAGCGAGTCACGAATCTGCTCTCGAATCTCGGCTGACAAGTTCAGCGGCATCTGAGACGTCGGATCGCCGGGAGCCTGATCCAGAATGAAGAAGATGATCATGCTGATGATCATCAACGTTGGTATCGCGAAGAGAGATCTTCGGATCACGTAGTTCAGCATGTGTTGCGGACAACCCCTCCATGAACGAACAAGGGCGTGCCGACCGATCGAACTCGGTTCGGCACGCCCTCGTAACTTAGCGCTCTTTGATCGCGAGCGCTTTACTCAGGTTGTGAGGGATTAGCCCTCGCGGGTCCACTCGTGAATGTTCCAGTATTCGCTGTCCCAACCATTGAGAGGACCGGTGTTGGCAATGTCATTAGCGAAGGCCGAAACGCTACCGCGGTTGATCAATGGAATCATTGCGCCGCTCTCAGCCGAGACGATGTCGTTAAGGCGGATGATGAGCTCAAGACGAGCTGGATCATCAAGAGCTGTTCCTGACAGTTCTACCCAGGTCTTGTCGTACTCCTCGCTTGACAGGCGAGGTATGTTGCTGCCGCCCCAGTCTGGGTACGTTGGAATTTCACTGGTCTGCCAATTGGCCATGTACGTCTGTCCGTCAACGTTGGTAGGACCATTGGTGAACATTTCGATGTCGCTCGGGAAGCGCCAGATCGAGACTTCACCGTTGGTGCCGTCGAAGAACAGGCTTGCGTCTTCGTTGCCCATGTTGGCGACAACACCAATTTCTTCCCAGTCACCCTTGATGAGGTCTTGGTTCGACTGACGCACCGCGTTGGTGGAGGTCACGTAGCTGAACTCAAGCGGTTCGCCGGTTGGAAGCTCGCGCACACCGTCACCGTCGGTGTCGAGGTAGCCAAGGCCATCAAGGATGGCGTTTGCTTCGTCGACGTCTTGGGTCAAGCACCAATCATTGTTGGTTGACTTCTCGTTGCCCTTGTTCCAAATGTTGCATGTTGGTTGGCCGTTCGGGCCGTACCCAACCGTGACGAGGTCATCACGGTTGATGGCCAATGAGAGTGCTCGTGCGAACTCTGCGTTGTTGAAGAAGAATGGGTTGGGGTTGGTGCCATCGAGGTAGTCAGATGACGCATCGCCTTCGGCCCGGTTGTTGGTCTGGTTCAGGTTGATGTGCTCAACGTTCGAAGTGAACGCAACAACAACTTGACCGTTGCCAGCGTCTTCCATAGGGCCGAGGATGGTTGGGTCAACCTGCAGGTTCCATGCGTAGTCGGCTTCGCCGATTTCGAGCACGGAGCGAGCTGAGGCTTCAGCGTCGCCACCACCCTTGATGACAACAGAACCAAAAGATGGCTGGCCTTGTGCGTTACCACGGAACAATGGGTTGAACTCGTAGACCACGGTGTCTTCTGGGCGCATCTCGGTGATGATGTAGGGACCAGTGCCGATGGGCGCCAGGTTCTCGTCGCTGCAGCCTTCGGCAGCTTCGCCAACGCAGTCAGCGAACTGTGCGGCCTGAATGATTGGGTTCAAGTACCCAACAAATGGCGCAAATGGGAACGGCTGTGGCGAGTCGAACTCGATCAGAACGGTCAGGTCATCGACAGCGGTCACGTTGGTAACTGCGACGAAGGCATCGGCCGAACAGCCAGAGCCGTCTGCGACGCAGTATTCCCACGTGAACGCGACGTCGTTCGCGGTGAACGGCGTGCCATCTGACCACATGACGCCCTCTTTTAGGGTCCAGGTAACCGAGGTCTGGTCGGCAGGGATGCCGCCGTTGGCGGTCGTTGGGATCTCTGCGGCGAGCCACGGAACAAGGCTGCCCTCTGGATCAAAGCGAGCGAGCGGCTCGTTCACGATGCTGCTTGCGAGCGCATCCTTGGTACCGCCTGAAAGCAGCACGTTGGCCTGTGATGGCGCCTGCCATTGAAGCAAGAGCAGTTCGCCGCCCTGGCCTGCAGCGGAGTCAGATGAAGCAGGTGTTGCGTCTTCTTCTTCATCCATGGTTTCTTCTTCATCCATGGTTTCTTCTTCATCCATGGCTGGCTCTTCTTCATCCATGGTTTCTTCTTCATCCATGGTTTCTTCGTCGGTTGACTCGACGGTTTCTGTGTCATCACCAGTCGTCGCCGTGTCGCCGCTGTCGCCATCACTACCGCCGCATGCGGCGGCGAAAAGTGCGAAAACAGCAAGCAAAGCAAGCAGTTTCAATCGTTTCATATAGGTCTTTCCTCCTCCAAGGCGCTGGCAACCGCCAACGTATCGATGCATGGTAGACGCGAAATATGCCCCTTGCCCAACGTGGGCTACACCAATTCCACAGAGTTCACATGAGCGATACAAGAATCGCGAGAGCGACCGCTACTGCTGATTTGAGCCCCTACTCAGCGAAATGGCAGGCAACCCAATGATCATTGCCAAGATCCCGCCATTCGGGTACGTCTGATGAACACTTCTGTTCGGCAACCGGACAGCGGGTGTTAAAGGCACATCCGGGCGGCGGATTTGATGGGCTTGGAATGTCGCCTTCAAGAATCGTGCGCTCCCGGATTGCCTCAGCACGAGGGTCAGGCAACGGGACTGCCGATAGCAACGCCTGGGTGTACGGATGCTGTGGGTTTTCGTACAACACGCCGACGTCAGCGAGTTCAACAATATGACCTAGGTACATCACAGCAACGCGGTCAGAAATATGCCGGACCATGCTGAGGTCATGCGAGATGAACAGGTACGTGAGGTCGAGCGACTCCTGCAGTTCTTCTAGCAAGTTGACGACCTGCGCCTGGATAGACACGTCAAGCGCAGCGATGGGCTCGTCGGCCACGATGAAGTCAGGGTTCAGCGCGATCGCCCGGGCAATACCAATACGTTGTCGCTGCCCGCCGGAGAACTCGTGTGGGTACCGATTGGCGTGCGACGGGTCGAGACCCACGATTGTGAGTAGCTCTTCGATGCGTGCTCGACGGTCGCTCGCTGACATCTTGTCGTGCTCACGCAGCGGCTCGCCGATAATTGAGGCGACGGTCATGCGCGGGTTCAGCGACGCATGCGGATCCTGGAAGATCATTTGGGCCCGCGGCCTGACGTTGCGCAGAGCTTCACCCTTGAGTTCGGTCAGCTCGACGTCTTCGAATTTGATGCTGCCTTCGGTCGGTCGGATTAGCTGCAAGATGACCCGACCGGTCGTCGACTTGCCACAGCCGCTTTCTCCCACAAGCCCAAGCGTCTCGCCCCGGTAGATGTCAAAGTCGATGCCGTCGACGGCGCGCACCGCGCCGACCTCGCGGCGAAACAGTCCTTTCTTGATCGGGAAGTGCTTCTTCAAGCCACGCACGCTCACGAGGATCTCGCGGTCGTCGTTGGCGCGGTCGTCGTTGGCGCGGACGTCGCTGGCTGTATCTCTCGTGGTGGAGCCTTCAATGTTGGTGTCTTCAGTTGTGCTCATGCCCGCGGCCCTTCGTTCTCAATATCCCAGAAGCATGCGGCCTTGTGGCCTTCGCCTACGTCGATCAGCACGGGTAACTCCTTGTGGCACCGGTCGAAGGCGTACCCACAACGCGGCGCGAAACTGCAACTCGACGGCTCGGCATACATGCTCGGCGGTGACCCCGGAATACTGAACAAGTCCTCGCCCTTCTGGTCGAGCCGTGGAATCGAACCAAGCAAACCCTCGGTGTACGGGTGCTTTGGCGTGGCGTACAGCTCACGTACAGGAGCTTCTTCTACGATGCGTCCGCCATACATCACAATGACTCGGTCAGCCAGGCCAGCCACAACCCCAAGGTCGTGCGTGATCCACATCACGGCCGTGCCGAGGCGCTCTCGCAGATCACGAACGATTTCGATGATCTGGGCTTGGATTGTCACATCAAGAGCAGTTGTTGGCTCATCGGCGATGATGACTTTGGGCGAGCAGGCAAGCGCAATGGCGATCATCACACGTTGTCGCATGCCACCGGACAGTTCGTGCGGGTAGGCCTTAAGGCGAGCGTCAGCATCGGGGATGCCAACCATGTCCAGGAGCTCGGCCGCGCGTTCGTTCGCCCCCTTCTTGTCGAGATCGGTGTGCAGAACGAGCGACTCGGTGATCTGCTTCCCGATAGTCAAGACCGGGTTCAGCGACGTCATTGGATCCTGAAACATGAAGCCGATTTCGCCGCCGCGAACTTGTCGCATCTCATCCGGTTCGAGCGCCAGCAAATCCTTGCCGTCGAACATCGCCGTGCCGCCGACGATCTCACCCGGGGGCATTGGAATGAGCTTGAGCAAAGACATCATGGTGACACTTTTGCCGGACCCGCTTTCGCCAACAATGCCGAGCAACTCGCCGGCATGCAGGTCAAAGCCGACACCGTTCACCGCGTGGACAGTTCCGTCTTGGGTGTGGAAGTGCGTCTTCAGGCCTTCGACCTCCAAGACTGGCTCTCGGTTACTCGCTGTCATATGGGCGAGAGGTTAGCGCTCCATCACCACGAGGGCCGAGTTCGGGATCGATCCGGGTTAACGCTCCACGCGGGGAGTGCCCACGCCGTTGAAACGCGACATTGGCCGCGCCGTCCGCAAGCGGAACCAGTCTGCGTCTCGGGCGTGCGCATGGAAGTGGTCAGGAATCTGCCGCATGTTGGCGTCGATCTCGAACTCTTCGCCACCGAAACGATCCCGACCGGCTGCCATGAGCTGCTCATGCATGTGTGTGAGTGCGTCGCTCGGTGGTTCGATGCCATGGTTCTTCCACACCACCATTGGCACCGAACAAACCTCGCAGTCAGCGATCCAACATGTGTCATCTTCGTAGTACCAATGTGTGAACTGAGCGGCCTCGCACAAGTCACACGCAGGCGAGTGGTTCTGGGTTTCCGCTTCACCATTCATCGTCGCTGACCATAGTGTGCACGGTTCTCTCGCCGAAGTCCACGTGTTGGCACGCTCTGTCAACAACACTTAGCGCTCATGCAAGCAAGTGGAGAGATTCTGGCCTGTGGTCTCGACGATCCGAGTCGCGTTTGCACGACGATCTATGAGTGGACTGGTAACGGCACGGTCGCGGGACTTTCGGAATGGGTCATCGATCGTCCGGTGCGAGTCCTGTTGATCCTTTGTCTCGCATGGTTCGTTAATCGAATCGCCCGACGCTCCATTGGCGTGCTCAGCGAGGGCATTCGCATGCAGCCGTCGCACCCGCGTTTGCGAGCTCTGCGAGCATTGGGACCGGGTGGCAACGATATGAACCGGGCAGAGGCCGACCGTGCGCCAGCGCGAGCCGAAGCAATCGAGAGCGTTCTAAAGAGTCTTGTCTCCGTGGTGGTCTTCTCGGTAACGATCCTGCTCGTACTTGGTGAGTTCGATATAAACCTGGCACCACTTCTCGCCGGTGCTGGCGTTGTGGGCATCGCTATCGGCTTTGGCGCTCAGTCGGTCGTTGGCGACTTCTTGTCTGGCACTTTCATGTTGCTCGAAGACCAGTACGGCATCGGCGACGTCATCGAAGTAGAGGGTGTAACCGGCGAAGTCGAGAACATCTCGCTTCGCACAACGAAACTGCGCGATCTCTCCGGAACGGTGTGGCACGTGCCGAACGGGACCATTCGTAAGGTAGGCAACCACTCCCAACTATGGTCAAATGCCGTCGTGGACATAGGCGTCAGCTACGAAAGTGATTTGCGCGAAGCAATGCAGCTCATGGACGACGTAGCTGACAAGTACTGGCAAGACACCCATGTCGACGGCATTGTTGGCGACATCATTGAGGACCCGGTGGTCCTCGGTGTTCAAGAGCTGGGCGACAGTGCAATCACGCTGCGGCTTGTCGTAAAGACGGACCCATCGGCGCAATGGCGCGTGCAACGAGAACTGCGCCTGCGGCTCAAAGAGTCGTTCGACGACGCGTCAATCGAGATCCCGTACCCCCAGCGCACCGTGCACCACCGGCCAGCACCGTCCTAGAGCTCGACGACAACCTTGCCGGTCGTCTTGCGGTGCGCGAGGTCGTCGAATGCCTTCTTTGGTTCATCAAAGGTGAACGGTGGGTACATCGCCGGTGAGATCTTGCCGGCATTGGCGAGCGCGGCAAGCTCAGCCTGTTGTCGCACCAATGACTCGGGATCTCTGGCGATCGATGCGCCCCAATGCACGCCAACGATCGAGTAGTTCTTCAGAAGTGCATGGTTCATCGGTGAGTCAGGGATCGTTCCCCCCGCAAACCCAATAATGAGAAGGCGGCCGTCCCAGGCCATGCAGCGCCGCGCATGCTGGAACGTGTCGCCACCCACAACCTCGTAACACACGTCGACGCCGCCGCCCGAGAGCTCGCGCACCTCGTCGACGAAGTCAGGGGTTGCTCGGTAGTCAACGGCGAAGTCAGCGCCGACGTCCTTGCACACTTGGACCTTCTCCGGGCCACCGGCCACCGCAATAACCACAGCTCCCGCTGCTTTGGCCAGATCGATTGCGGCAGTGCCAACGCCGCCTGCTGCAGCAGTGACAAGCACTGTTTCTCCAGCCTGCAACTGCGCACGCTCATGGAGCGCAAACCACGTCGTGGGGTAGTTGACGAGCAAGGCGGTCGACTGGCCAGCGGTCAACGACTCGGGGGCAGCAAAGACGCGGTCGGCTTTGGCAACCGCCTGCTCAGCAAGGGCCGCGCCGTCCATCGTCATGACGCGGTCGCCAATGGCGAAACCATCAACCCCATCACCAAGAGCGTTCACACGCCCAACGATTGACTCTGCAGGGGAGAACGGCGGGGTCATACGGACCTGATATTTCCCCTGCGCTTGCAACACATTCGGAAACGCGACACCAACCGCCTCAACATCAATACCAATCTCGCCAGCGCCGGGAGTCGGCGCGTCGATCTCATCAAGCTGCAGGTCGACCCAAGGATCGCCTTCGGCATGCATTCGCCAGGTTCGCATTATCTTCTCCGGTTCGATTCGTTACGAGTTACGTACGCGCTGCAATTCTGGTTTGCAGCACGCCAAGGTCTTCAATTTCGACTTCGACTAAATCGCCGTTCGTCAAGTACGTAGGTGGGTCCATGCGATCGCCAACGCCCGAGGGTGTGCCCGTTGCAATCACGTCGCCCGGACGCAGCGACGTGCCAGCGGTGATGTACTCGATGGCTTCTGAGATCTTGAACAACATCATGTCGGTGGTGCCGTCTTGTCGGACCTCGCCGTTCACCCGTGTCATGATGCGTTTGCCATACGGGTCGCCAAACTCGTCGGCGGTGACAACCACCGGCCCGATCGGCGCCGACCCGTCAGCATTCTTGCCGATCGCCCACTGCTTCGTTCGACGCTGGTAACCCCGGGCGCTGATGTCGTTGAAGCACGAGTAGCCAAGCACGCCTGCCATGGCATCGGCTTCGTTCGTGTCGGTGAGCGTTGTGCCAACGATCACCGCCAGCTCGCACTCCCAGTCAAACCGGTCATCGCCGCTTGGAACAGGAATGCTGTCTCCGTGGTTCGAGAGCGACGCATACCACCGTGCGAAAATGTTCGGATAGTCCGGCCGGTCGCTCTTGGTCTCAGAAATGTGCGCCGCGTAGTTGAGACCCAAGCACAGCACTTTGGCAGTACGCGGCACGGGCGGAACACGGGTGATTGCATCGATCGGTATCGCCGGGCCACTCACGCCATCGGAAGCTACGATCGAGCGCCAATGGCCAAGATCGGCGTAGAACTCATCCACGGTGCAGAGCCGCTGCACCGTGTCGCCTGAAGCAGCACCACGTAAGACAATGCCGATCGCTTCGGTCGCGCCGTCGTCAAAACCAAGGAATCGCATATCGACAGTCTCTCATCTAGCTACAGATCAGTGTGAGTGCGAAGGCTCTCGGCTCCACAAGACATCGAAGTCGACATCGATGTCAAGCACTTGAAAGGCCCGGCCGAAGCCAAGGCAGAATGCGTTGGTCATCGTGAGCTCCATCATTTCCTGATCCGAGAAATGTTCACGGAGGCGTGTCCACAGATCGTCGCCCACCATCGTGTGATCGATCGCGAATTGCTCGGCATACTCAATCGCCAACTTCTCGCGCGCCGTGAACGCATCGTTGGTGACGTAGTGCTGTACCTGGTTATACAACTCGTCGTCGAGACCTTGCTGCATCGCCGATGCAGCACGAGTGTTCAGTCAAACATGGCATTGGTTGAGCTGAGCAATACGCATGCGAGCAACCTCGCGTTCACGAATCGGCAAGCTACTTGCCTCGTAAATCGCCGTGCTCATGGCGGTCATGCCATCACGCAGGTTCGGCGCAAGCTGCCATATACGGCGAGCCTCAAGGCCATCACCTTCAGGTACATGAAGTCTTGCCATTTTGCTTTTTCCTTCGTTCCTCAGGAACCGTTGGCACGGAGCACGTTGTGACCGGTTCTGGTCGCTTCGTACGGTATTTCTTTGCCGTTGGCACGGAGCACGTTGTGACCGGTTCTGGTCGCTTCGTACGGTATTTCTTTGCCGTTGGCACGGAGCACGTTGTGACTGGTTCTGGTCGCTTCGTTTAACTACTGAAGCAGGTCGGGGCGGGCCTTTGCAAGAAGTTCGTAGTCGAGCATGCTCGGCAGCTTCTGGGTGTGAGCAGCGCCATCGACCCTCAAGGTCTCACCACTCACATAGCTTGATTCATCGCTGGCCAAGAACAGCGCGGCGTTCGCTATGTCATCAACATGGCCCATACGACCGAGCGGTGTCTGATTCTCAATCGCCTCAATCCCAAGACGATTCTGAAAGTGCTTCGCCGTCATCGGCGTCTCAATCAGATGCGCAGCAATGCAATTGACCCGCACACCATTTGGCCCGTACTCAAGAGCAGCGATCTTGGTTGCATACTCAAGTCCCGCCTTTGACGCGGCGTACGCAGCGAGCCCTCGCCCCGGATTCTGAGCAGTCAGCGACGACGTGCTGATAATCGAACCGCCTGCACCATCAGGGTTCTCGCTCATAGCATTCCCCATCGCACGGATGAACCAGAGCGCCCCGATCAGCTGTACCTGGACCATCGGCTCAAGGATCTCCGGCGTGAGCTCGCGAATCGGCGTGCTCTGTTCATAGCCGGCGTAATTCACGCCGATGTCGACACGGCCGTGGTCCTTCACAACCTTCGCCGTGACCTCTTCGAGCTGCTCGAAATCAGTGATGTCGCAGGCAACACCAGTGCCGCCCAACCGGTCCGCAACTTCAGCCGCAAGTTCCGCACGACGTTGTGCTATCACTACATGCGCCCCGTGGCTGGCGAACAGCTCTGACGTCGCTAGGCCGAAGCCACTCGCGCCGCCGACAATGATGGCAACGCGCCCTTCGAGTCGTTTACTCATCTTCTCTCCTGCCTTCAAGGCTGTTCCGTGCCAACAGTACGCTCACGACGTGCAGAAGCCGAAGCTGGTCGTATTCGATGTCGATGGAACGCTGATCGATTGGGACGGCACCATAAGCGAACCGACCCGGCGAACCCTTGACAAACTTCGACAACAACACATTCCAATTGCGCTTGCAACGGGACGTCCGCACGCCCTCGGCCCACTCACCATCGACGAGGTCGGCGGCGCCGACTGGATGGTGTGCGGGAATGGATCAACACTGTTCGACGCGCACACCATGACAATGCTGCGGGACCACAACCTGCCAACCGAAATCATCGAGCCAGCAATCACGGCGCTTCGCGAACAACTCCACGGCATAGGGATCGCCATTGAACTAAGCGACGCCGTCATCGAAGAACCAGGGTTCGCCCGCCGGGTGCCCGAACCGAGCCAACTCATGCCTGTAACCGACGCGCTGGCAATGTGGCTCCACGACAAGAAGCTGGTGCGACGAGTGATGGTGTACCACGACGACTACGACAACCGCCTCGGCGAACTCGCCAGGCTCGTTCGTGACGTCATTGATGGCCGGTGCCAAGTCCAAGAGGGAGGACTGCCGTTCGTCGACTTCTCACCCGCCGGCGATGACAAGGCTGCCGCGCTACAAGTTCTCATTGACCACTTGGGCATCGACGCCGCAGATGTCATTGCGTTTGGCGATGGCAGCAACGACGTCGAAATGCTTGAGTGGGCCGGTGTAGGCGTGGCAATGGGGAACGCCCGGCCCGAGGTCCAAGCAACGGCCAACGCTGTTACCGACCATGTGAGCGGAATGGGAGTTGCCGCCTACCTCGAGCCATTGTGGCAAAGTGCTAATCAATGAATGACCATGAATTTGGGTTCAAAACCCGCAGTTTGCATGCAGGCGGCCAACCGGACTCTGCGACTGGCGCCCGCGCCGTGCCGATCTACCAATCCACGAGCTTCGTGTTCGAAGACACCGCCGACGCCGCAGATCTCTTCGCCCTGCAAAAGTACGGCACCATCTATAGCCGAATATCCAATCCCACCGTGTCTGCCTTCGAAGAACGCATGGCGAGCCTCGAAGGCGGAATTGGAGCGGTTGCAACATCAAGCGGACAGGCCGCCGCATTCCTCGCAACATCGACCCTCGCTGGTGTCGGCGATCACATCGTCGCAGCATCGGGTGTGTACGGCGGTACCTACACCCTCTTTGCGACAACGATGGCCCGCTTTGGCATCGAAACAACGTTCGTGCCGAATGCCGAACCCGACGCATTTGCCGCAGCCATCACCCCACAAACCAAGGCGATCTACACCGAGATTATTGGTAACCCCGGCGGTGCCGTCGCTGATCTCGAGGCGCTAGCTGACGTTGCGCACAGCCATGGCCTGCCCCTCATGGTTGACTCCACGTTCGCGACGCCCTGGCTTTGTCGCCCAATGGAGTGGGGCGCGGACATCGTGGTGCACTCAGCTACCAAGTTCATCGGCGGGCATGGCACGAGTATCGGGGGAGCGGTCGTTGAAGCCGGCACCTTCGATTGGGGCTCTGGTCGATTCCCGCGAATGACTGAACCCGTTCCGACGTACAACGGACTGCAGTGGTACGGCAACTTTGGTGAATACGCATACTGCACTGCGCTGCGATCAGAACAGCTGCGCGATGTCGGAGCGTCACTGTCGCCGTTCAATGCGTTCTTGCTGTTGCAGGGCCTTGAGACGCTGCCGCTTCGCATGGATGCACACGTCGCCAACGCGCAGGCAGTAGCAAACTGGCTCAACGACGATCCTCGGGTCAGCTGGGTCGCACATGCCGACCTTGCCGACTCGCCCTATCGGTCGTTAGCCGCCAAGTACTTGCCAAAGGGAGCCGGAGCGATCTTTACGTTCGGTGTCGACGGCGGACGCGCAGCCGGCCAGAAATTCATTGAACGATTGCAGCTAGTCAGCCATCTGGCCAATGTTGGTGACGCTCGCACGTTGGTGATCCATCCAGCGTCGACTACCCATCAACAACTCAGCGATGAACAACTTGCGGCCGCTGGTGTCGGCGGCGACATGGTGCGACTGTCAGTAGGCCTCGAAGACCTCGAAGACATCATCTGGGATCTCGACCAAGCACTTGGCTAATTCAAGCTAACGGTTACTCAGCGAAGAACGTACGACAGTCAGGTAGTGCAACCGAGGTGCGACCCCCGCACGTGTTACCGATTTGTTCGAACGTGCTGCCGACAGGTGAGCGGAAGTACAAGAAGTCGCAAATAGTCATATCGCCGTCTTCGCACGCGGTGACGAGGTCGTCTAGGCCCGCACTCTCAATGTCGAAGTGCAAGAACTCGCCATCGTTCTGGATGTCCGGGGTGCAAAACAGAACCTCGGCATCGCTGCGTCCGCCGCATGTGAGTGCGATCGCTTCCTCGGCGGACTCATACTCAGACAGCTGAAACAAGATGTCGCACGCCGGGTCGCTGTCTGCTTGGCAGTCGTCGATCAAGCCTTGTATCTGGTCGTCGCCACCGAGCCCGAAACCGCTTTGTTCGTCCGCCTCGCGCGGTGGGACCGATGTGGCTTCTGGGTCGACTGCGGATCGAGACTCGTCGGTTGGGTCTGCGGCTTCGTCTGCTTCGTCCAGATCGTCGTCTGCGGAGGATTCGTCTGCAGTAACGGCAGGTCGGGTGTCGCGGGCGACCACCGTCGATGACGAGCACGCCGTGATCAACAGGAAGGCGACAAGTAAGACGAAGAGGGGGGAATTGGAGCGAACGCGCACCCCGGTAGTTTGCCCCGTTGGTTGCCCGAAACGGTGGCTCACGCGACACTACGTTGATGCGCCCAACGAGAACCACGCCGTGACCGACCCGATTGCAACAAGCCACGCGGCGCTGAACCACGGCCCTCCGAGTGCCCAAGAACGCAAGAAGATACTCGATCGGACCAAGACAATCGCCGTCGTTGGTGCATCATCAAATCCGTCACGCGCAAGCAACTTTGTCATGACGTATCTCGCATCTTCGATGTGCGACTACGAGCTCTATCCCGTGAACCCGAGAGAGTCCGAAATCAACGGGTTCACGTGTTACCCGTCGCTTGAAGCGTTGCCGGTAACTCCCGACTTGGTCGATGTGTTTCGCAAGGCTGACGACTGCCCAGACATTGCCCAGCAGGCGGTCGATATTGGGGCGACCACGTTGTGGCTACAGCTTGGCATCGTGTCGAACGACGCTGCTGCCATTGCGCACGCAGGTGGGCTCGATGTAGTGATGGATCGCTGCACCAAGATTGAACATGCGCGGTTCGCGGGCGGATTACATCTTGCCGGATTCAACACCGGGGTGATCTCGTCGCGCCGAGCGTCTAGGTAAGCGGGCGAGCAACTACGTCGTTCGGTAGTCACCAAAGGCTTCATCGCGTTCGCTTAGTTTCTCGGTGAGGTTCCCTTGCCCGAACCCGGCCCGGTACTCAAGCGACGAAGGCTGGTGAAACGCCAGTGCCTGCAAGTCTGCGGTTGCACGGATGCCATCACGAATTCCCATGGCCTCCATGGCTCGGTGCGCAGCACGTTTGTTTATAGCGAGTAAGTCCGCTGGGATCTTGGCGATCCGGCCTGCGATAGCAAGTACCTCATCGTCGAGCGAGGCCGCGGGGAACGCTCGATTCGCGTACCCCGACTGCACCGCCTCGACACCGCTCATTGCGTCGCCGGTAAGCAGCGCCTCCATGCCGCGCCGTAGCCCCATCATCCACGTCTGCCATTGCATGTCTGGCGGCGACATCAGTCGCACTGGTGGGTAACCGATTTGTGCATCCTCGGCCACGTACACCAGGTCACACGCCGTTGCGAGCTCGCTGCCGCCAGCGAGGCACCAGCCGTGCACCTGCCCAACGATCGGCGTTGACATGTCCCACATCTCGAACCAGTTGTTGACAACATGGCGGGCCCACCAGCCGTCAGTTCGTGCAATCGCGCGCTCAGGATTGCTGTTCGGTTTGCTCAAGTCGTATCCGGCCGAGAAGCAACTTCCTGCGCCGCGTACGATCATGATGGAGACGTTCTTGTCACGATCGCCTGCCCGAAGAGCATCGAATAGTCCGCTGCGCAGATCATCATCGAGCGCGTTTCGTTTGTTCGGACGGTTCAAGGTCAGCCGCCGGACCTTGGGTGCGGGATCATCGACGAGTAGTACATCTTCAGCCATTGGGCGAGCTTACGCGCAGGTTGTCGTTGACTCGCTAGTGACGCGCCTGACTCAGCCGCGTTGGGGCCAACCACACCGAACGCTGACGCCTGGCGAGTAATGGACCAATGGTGCCTCGGACGGTTGCGTGAGTCCTGCCGCAGCAACGAGTTGATCGTCGCAATGAATGACTTCGGCATGGTGCAACGGCCACGGCTCGTGAAACATCGTGGCATAGGTGACCCATGGGCCGACATCGCCGTACAACGCCCACCGGGCTGTCAGGAACCGGTCCAGATCCGATGCTTCACCAGCACCGAATGGGTCTGCGATATCGACTTCGACGGTTGACGACGCTCCCTTTGGCTTGGGCCAGTATCGACGAGACCTGTAGCGAATGGAGTCGCTCGACCGATCGATCGACATGTCAGCCCAAAAATACGGGACCTGGTAGGTCAGGCGCGCCGTCAGCACCGAAATCAACGCCGATGCCTCGAGCGAGAAGAAATAGACGCCGGGCTCACCCGACGTTCCTGTTACGTACGTTCGCACGTTGGTTTCAGGAAAGTGGAGTACGCGGGGCAGAGCCGGCATGAACGGAATGTCAATGCGCATTTGGAACGGAATGAGCCCTACCCACGCTGATCCGTCGAAGGTCTCAACCTGCAGACCGTCAGGCAGTAGCGCCTGCACCTCCGCTGCTTTGTAGCGCCAATGCAGCATGGTGAGATCTTCCCAGCGCATGCGCATTGGGGTTCGGTTGATGGTGTGAGGGCATACCTCGGGGTACCGCTCGCCGTTTGAATTCACCGAACCAGTATTGCGGCACTAGTCGACGATGCTGCCGCGGCTCAGGCGAACGAGCTCACCCCACCCAACACGCGATCCTGTTCGCAACAACGTGAACTCGTATACTCGGCCCGCAAGCCTGATCAGACCGTAAATCGTGGCAGTGACCAAAGCGATGGAACCTATGAGCTCAACGGGTCCAATCGCTGCCCGGGCAACGCGAACTGGTAGAACCAGCGGCGATGTCAGCGGGAACCAGGTCAAGATCTTTACCCACAGTGATTCAGCATCGCCGAACACTGCAGCTTGGCCAACGAAATAGCCAGCCATGAGCGGAACAAAGACGGGCATCATGACTTGCGCTGCGTCCTCTTGGCGCGAGATGAGCGAGCCGAGCAGGGCGAACAACGTGGTGTACATGGCGAGGCCGCCCAAGACGCTGATTGCCAACAGCGGCACAAACTGCCACACCGACGCAGGCACGTCGACCACCTTGGTAGCGAGCAGCGCGCCCACGAGTCCAATCACGATCAGGACCAACTGAACGACGGCAAGTGCGCACAAACCCAGGATCTTTCCAATGAGCAGGGTGCGCGGTCTGATTTGGCTGAGCAGCACCTCCACGATCCGAGTGGACTTTTCTTCGATCACGCTCAGCATGGTGAGCTGACCGAAGATCTGAGGAAGCAAGAACGTCAGCAGTAGGCCGAACATAGCGACGCCCGAGCGCACGTTTCGATCGTCATCGTCTTCGACGTCGACAAATCGCTGCTCGATTTCGAGCGGGGTGAACACGGTAGAAAGGTCGTTGAGGTCGATACCGAGCTCGATTGCTCGTTGTGTCGCAGCGAGTTGGTTGAGCCCAGCGTTGAGCAGCCCTGACAGGGCAAAGTCTTCGGTATCTGCCCAGACCAGAGCAGGGGTGTCTTCGATCACGACATCGAGATCACCCTCACTGATTTGGGCATCGACCTCATCGGCGCTTTGGCCGCGGACGTCAACCAGCGTCAAGTCGTATGACTCGGCTGATACGCCCCGCAAGATGTCTTCGAGGCCTGGCGCGTCTGATGCGATACCTACGGTTGCCGCGGGGAGGGCGTCAGAGGACGCCGGGATCAGTGTCATGATGATTGGGCCAGCGATAGCGAGCAAGACCATGAGGCCAGTGATTGCCCGATAGCCCTTGGTTCTGCCGCGGGTAACGAACTCTCGCTTTGCAACTTCCATGATCTGCTGTCGCGCCATCACGACACCAACTCGATGAAGATGTCTTCCAGGCCCGGCGGCTCAAACGCGATGCTCGCAAGGTTGCCAGCCGCTGCGGCCGACGCAATGAGCCCAGCTGGATCGCTGTCAGCGGCGACACGGAATAGCGATTCGCCTGCTGGTGCTTCGACCGGTTGCCCGCTGGGCGGTGTCCACGCAGGGACTTCGCCAGCCCAGCGCACTGCCAACAGCCGGTACGGTGATTGCTGACGTAAGTCGGCAACCAAGCCACTCGCTCGGGTGCTGCCCTTTGCGATGATTGTGACCTGCTCGGTGAGGTCCTGCACGAGTTCAAGTTGGTGACTTGAGAACACAACGCTCGCACCACGCGCAACCTGTTCCTTCATCACGTTGACGAGCATCGAGACGGCGACTGGGTCGAGCCCAGCAAACGGTTCGTCCAGGATCAACAGCTCGGGTTCGTGCACCAATGCGACCGCGAGTTGCACGCGTTGCTGGTTGCCAGTCGACAGTTCTTGGATGAGATCGTCCTTGCGCTCGTCAAGGCCAACCCGCTCGGCCCATTCGTGCGCCCGTGTATCTGCAACAGATCGGGTGAGACCACACAGCCGTCCGATGTACGCGATGTGCTCATGGACTTGCATACGCGCGTAGAGACCACGCTCTTGGGGCATGTAGCCGATTTGGCGGCGGTCATCAATGCTGATCGGTGAGCCATGCCAGCTGACCGAACCTTCATCGACAGATGTGAGCCCGATGATGCTGCGCATCGTGGTCGTCTTGCCAGCGCCGTTGGGTCCGAGGAACCCCACCAGTTCGCCCTGACCGACCACAAGGTCAACCCCATCCAGCGCTTGAACCTCGCCGTACGCCTTGCGCAGTCCGCGAATTTCAAGCGCTGCGGTCACGTCGCTACTCCCAATAGGGCGCGCGTAGCTTGCGCTTGTTGACCTTGCCCATTGTGTTGCGACCAATGGTGTCGACGATGTCGACGGACCGGGGACACTTGTACGACGTCAGACGTTCCTTGCACCACGCAATGATGGCAGCTTCGGCGGGCGGATTGTCGGGATTGGTAGGAATGATCAGGGCCTTCAACGATTCGCCCATGTCGGGGTCGGGTACGCCGATACAACCAATGTCGGCGACGTCAGGATGGTCGATGAGAACAAGTTCGGCTTCGGCCGGGTAGATGTTTGTGCCGCCGGATACGACCATGTCGCTGAACCGGTCGGTGAGATAGACGTAGCCGTCTTCGTTCATGTAGGCGATTTCGCCGAGCGTAAAGACGCCCGGCGCTACGTGCGCCGCAGCGGTTTTCTCGGGGTCGTTCGGGTAGATGACGCCGCGGCCTGTCTCGTCGCGAAAGAACAGTCGACCTTCGGTGTTTGCGGGCAGCTCGTTGTTGTCGTCGTCGAGCACAAGTGCAACGAACGGTGGCACCGCTTTGCCGACCGAGCCGGGGTATTCGAGCCACTCTTCGCTGGTGATCGAACAGGTGGTGCCGACTTCGCTTGCGCCGTAGGAGTCACGGAAGACCGGCCCGAACCATTCGATCATCTGGCGTTTGACATCGATAGGGCATTTGGCGCCGGTGTGGGCAATGAGCTTCATGGACGACACGTCGTATTTCGCACGGACGTCCTCGGGCAGCGCAAGCATCCGTACGAAGTGCGTGGGGACCATTACTGAGGTCGTCGTTTTGTATTGGTCGATCGCCGCCAACGTCGCCTCGGCATCGAACCGGCCACGAATAACCGAAGACACGCCAGCAACCAGAAGTCGCATGCCGCTTAGCGGGCCGGTGTGGTACATCGGCCCGACCACCAAGTGGGTGCCGAATGCGGCAAGTCGATTTTTCTTCAGTGCTTCGAGATGCTCGGCCATGTCGCCGCCACCGGCAAACATGGTCGGCGGCAACTCGGTGCCTTTCGGTAGCCCCGTTGTGCCCGATGTGTACAGCAGGTTTGGAAGCGGCTTGGTATCCATTGGCGGATGATCTGGACTGCCACCGCTCAGCCATTCGGCCCAGCCAATCGCGCCCTCGGGGATGTTGGCCCCCCACACGATCACGAACTCGATCCCAGCCTCGCTAGCCGCATGCTGTGCTCGTGAGAACGTGGACTCATCCGCGAAGATGACACGTGATTCTGAGTCGCTCACAATATAGGCGGCTTCTTCGGCGGTCAGATGAAAGTTGACTGGGACCGTTGAGCAACCGGCGAGCAGGCCGCCGAGGTGCGCGAGCGCAGTTTCCCCGGCGTTCTCAGCGAAGACGGAGATACGGCGTTTTGGGCCTAGGTCCATGGCGAGAAGCAGGTTGGCGCAGCGATTGAGTGAATCGTTGACCTCGGTCCAGGTCAGGTCTCGGTGATGGTCAGCAAGCGCCACGGCGGTTGGGTCGGCAGCCGCAAGCTCGGCGGCAAATTCAGGCATAGTGACGAGTCTTACTCAGGCACGATCGGAGTCAGAAACTCATCGGACAGATCGGGTGCTCCGTGGTAGTGGCGAACGAGCTTGCGATCGGCGAACTTCCACTCGCCGTCTTCCAAGACGTACTTGTCGTTGTAGTGCGCAAGCAGGATGCCAGGGGTGCCGTCGATCCGCTTGTAGGACTCCTGAATATGCCAGCGACCTGTTCCCGTACCAGCAGCCTCATCGAGGTCACAAGTACCGTTCAGACACGTCTGGATGACAGCTTCGAAGCCACCCATCGCCTTGTGCCAAAATTCGATGATTGCGTCGCGCCCGTGCAACTCGCGGCCTGGTGCAAGTGTCCACTCAGCGTTGCTGGCCCAGGTCGCTCCCCATTGTTCACCGTCGTAGTTGACGACGCCGTCTGCATAGCGGTGGACAAGATCCTGAATGGCATCACTACTCATGCCGCAACCATAGGCAGTGTCACGCTGTCATTGTTTAGCGGCCCACTGTTGCTAGTCGCCCAATGCGAGTCGAGTCAGCACTGGGCCTGTTCCGACCATGCTGCGAACGAGCACCTCGTCGTTGCCCACGAATGTCTGTTGTCCAGATGATGCCGGGAGTTCGGCATCGATGGTCTTCCACGACTGCCCGTCGGGTGAGAAGAGCACCCACTGGCTGTCTTGATTACCGGTGATGGTGAGTAACCACCCGGCGATGCCGTGGGTAATGTCGACCGTTTGCACTCGTCCCGTTTCGCCGGTCACGCGTGCTAGGTCGATGACCCCAACATCTTGCTGCTCGGACCCGTCTTGCTGTTTGAGAAAGAAGATTTGTGCAGGGTTTGACAAGCCGTTACGTATGCCGACGGCATTCCCGTTGACAGCGTGAACCACGGCGATGACATCATCGGCGGGGATCGGGAGTGCTCCTTGTTGGCTTTCCCAATCGGTGCCCGTCGTTGAGCTTGCGATTCGTACGCCTTGTGTCGTCGTGGCGTGCACGTTCGAATCGTTGCTTGTCAGCCGCAGCTCGGCGTCGGTATCAAAAGGCCATCGTTGTTCTTCGAACTGGCCACCGTTGCGGCTGATGAATAGCCGGTCGCCCAGGGTCAGGCTGGCGGTATCGATCTCGTACAGGCCCTCGTTGCACAGGTCGATCAAGACCCGCTTGTCCGTTGCAGTCGATCCACAGGTGTAACTTTCGACGAGGGCAAGGGATTCGTAGTCGATCTCAATATCGCTCGAGACGAGCACCAGCACGATGTCGTCGACCGCAGCAATACTCGTTACCTGTGCCGAGTAGATCAGCCCGGTTGGCGCCACGTCGTTAACTGGCAGGGTGAGTTCGCGCCACGTGATGAGGTCGTCTGACATCCCAATCTTGATGGGGTTTGGCGGGTTCGGCGCAAGCGCATTGTCGACGAGAGCGAAGTAGCGGCCGTCGACCCGTTCAAACCGTTTGACGAACTCATAGTCGTTGAGCGGCCAGCGGCCGGCGAACTCCCACGTAAGGCCGTCGATTGACGTTGAGAATGTAGCGCTTCGAGGCGCACGAAACGTCGGTGATCGAACTCCCACAAAGTCACCTTGTGGTGTCGTTGCAACCATTTGCGGTGAGCGCACATCGGTTGGTGGCGGCTCGATAACCGCTAGCCGGTCAACGACCGGCTCGTCGTCCTTGGTCTGGACCGGCGTGGGCTCAATCGCCGCTGTTGGCGAAGATTGCAACGGCGGCGATGAGACCTGGCGAGGGGTGGCGAGCTGGGTACCGGCAAGCGCGAGCAGGCCGAGACTGATCAGCGCAACTGCGCTACGTCTTCGTATCTGACGGCGGCGAGTCTGCAGGCGCAGGCTGGCGGTGTCCGGCAGCTCCAAGGAAACATCTGCGGCCCGCGCTTGAATCGTCGCTCGGAGCCGATCGATCGGCCCTGCGCTGGTCGCTGTCTCACCAAGGGTCGCTGTCTCACCACGGCCTGGTTGGCCGTCACGTGGCGACATCGCATCGGCTCGTTCGTTCTCGATGACGGCCGCGTTGAGAATTGCATTGACGTCTGCTTCACTGATGCCGAGGGTTTGTGCGACAGACGACGCACCCCAACCAAGCCCGTAGGTCGCTGCCACGACCGCACGATCGCTGACCGTTGGCTGCGCCTGCATGCACCGTTCTATGGCAGTGGCAAATAGCCATTGAGCAGCCTGGTCGCTGTAGCCAATGTGTGCCCAGTTTCGATGCGCCATGGCCAACGCATCGTTGATCGCATTGGCCGCAAGGGTCGAATCATCGACCGCTACATGTACCGCTCGTGCCACCGGTTCTAGATCAGTCGTGACAAAGGCGTCGAAGGTAAGTTGTCGCGGCTCTGGTGAGGTATCAATCGTGATGTCGGTCGACATGTACATGACAGTCTCGCCTTGTCACGATCGTCTTGCTCAGTTCAATTCCGTTACGTACTGTCAACTGCGTGATCAGTACCTCACTCGTCGGCACCAAGGTCGGTGGCGTTGTCCACCATGTTGACGAGCGGTGGCGTTGGCATCAGGTCTGCCCGACATGGTTTTGCATGGAACCGCCAACTTGGCTCATGGCGTCTCCGCTGTGGTCGCACATCGAGCGAATGGGCGTCCTGAACGCGTTCGAAGAATCATTGGACGCTTCGCAGCAATGGTGCGGCTTCCGTCGGAGATCACTGTGCGTGTCTGGGAGCCGGTGGGATACGACGGAGGAGTTGCCGTACCGTTTGAGGTGCTCAACCAAGACGGCGCATCTGCTGTGAAAGACGGCGTCGTTTTGCTCGACGCGTCTGATCTTTAGCATCGCTGGCAAAGAAGTCTTCGGGTGGAATCCATTTGCCTGGGAGCATGGGATCGAGGGCGACCTCGATGCTCTCCACGCCGTCTTCGCCCATGTTCGGCCAGCCGAATTCGACGTCGCTGTTAGCGCGGCGCGTGCTGGCAGTACCCCGTTCGTCCAGCCGAAAGATGGCCTTGCCGATATAGATGCGGCTGCGCTCGCCAAACAAACTGGTCTGCATTGATGCAACCAGAGTCGTATACGAGGTCACGTCGGTGATCGCGACGGACTCGCGGCCAAGAACGATTCTGCCGTCACCGACGGTCATGGTCGGGTTGGCTTGATCGCTTAGTGAACTAAAGCGCACCCAGCTACCAGTGAGGAGGCCGATGATGCCGAGCACTATTGCGATACCAATGGTGTTCTTCCAACCGGCGAACAGCAGGCCTGCGACTAGGCAGAAGGCGGCCGGGATCCAGAACCATTGCACGAACCGTCGCCGACGGCGTTCGATCCTGTCGTGATCGATGGTGCGTTCCCAAATAACGCGCTCACTCATGTGACAGTTTTATCAACAACTGCGGAGATGCCAGACTCGGTGCGTAACGCGGTCGAACATCGCGGCGACAGGGGACGCTCATGAGTAAGCCAGACATCGTCATTCGAAACGGCACGTTGGTCGACGGAACCGGAACACCGGCGCGACCGGGCGAGGTCGCGATAACCAACGGGATCATCACCGAAGTCGACGACAAGGTCCAGGATCAGGGCCGTCGTGAGATCGATGCCGAAGGGCGAATCGTGACGCCTGGCTTTGTCGACATTCATACCCACCTCGATGCACAGATTGCCTGGGACCCACTACAGACCTCGAGCTGTTGGCATGGCATCACCAGCGCGGTGCTCGGCAATTGTGGCGTCACCTTTGCACCCGTTGCACCGGGCGGGGCCGAAGTGCTCGCGGAGATGATGGAGAGCGTCGAGGACATCCCACAGCGAGCAATCCTTGAAGGCATGCCCTGGGATTGGTCGACCTACGGCGAGTATCTGGAATGGGTTGACCGCACGGACAAAGGCATCAACGTCGGCGGCATGGTTGGTCACTCGGCGGTGCGTCTTGCAGCGATGGGTGAGCGCGGCATGGACGAGACGCCGTCGTCGCCCGAAGACATCGCCGCCATGGCCGCCATGGTTGACGAAGCAATCGGTGCCGGGGCGCTTGGCTTCTCGACATCAAGAACCCTGCTGCACGTCGTGCCCGATGGCCGCCAGGTGCCAGGCACTTTCGCTGATGACAACGAGTTGTATGCCTTCGGCGATGTTCTCGGCAAACACGGCAAAGGCATCTTTGAAGCTGCGGCGCGCCTTGGCGAACGCGATCGCGAAGAGGGTCTGCCAAAGACTCGCGCCGAGGTCGCATGGATGGGTGAGGTCTCGCGACGCAGCGGCCGCCCGGTCAGCTTTGGGCTGGTCTCTAGTAGCCGGCGCCCTGAGCTGTTCCGACGGGTCGTGGCAATGACCAAAGAAGAGAACGCGCAGGGTGCGCAGGTCAGGCCGCAGACCACGTGCCGGGGGATCGGCGTGATCTACAACCTGGCCAACCGTCTGCCGTTCCGCAATGCCACATGGAAACAGGTCCTTTCGCTGCCAGCAGACCAACGACTGGCTGCCATCTCGGACCCGGCGCGCCGCGCCGACCTCATCGACGCAGATTTATCGGCGCCCGCCGATCAGCTTTGGATCTTCCCTGACGGCGATGCCCGCTACGACTGCCGACCAGAAGACAGTCTTGAGGCCGAGGCGGCCCGTGCCGGTGTTCCGCCGGTCGAGCTATTCGTAGACCGCTGTATCGCCAGCGGCGGTGCCTTGAACATCAACTACCCGATCCTGAACCAGAGTCTTGATTCAGTCCAAGAGATGCTCGATGACCCAGTGATTAGTTTGGGATTGGCTGATGCCGGCGCACACGTCGGACAAATCATGGATTCCAGTCAGCCGACTTTCTACCTGACCTACTGGGTGCGCGAGCGCGAACGGTGGCCACTTGAGGAAGCCATTCGGCGCTTGACATCGGACACTGCCGACTTGTTCGGTATTGCTGGCCGAGGTCGTCTCGACGTGGGCATGCACGCCGACGTGAACGTGATCGACTTTGACAACCTGCGACTACCGCAGCCCGAGTACGTGTTCGACTTTCCTAACGGCGCCGGCCGGTACATCCAAGGAGCCAGCGGGTACGACTACACCATCGTCAACGGTGAAGTCTTCATGGACCATGGCGAACACACCGGTGCTTTCGCCGGAAGGACGCTGCGAAGCTAGAGAGCATCGAAGGTGATCGTGATCTGACGACTCATGTCGATGGAGCAGCGACCGCCACGGTTCCCATATCGGCCGGCGATGCAATTTCTAAGGCCTCGAAATCCTCGGATGCGCTGGTCTCATTGTGGATCATGCCGCCAGGAATCGACATGGCGGATCCTTCGCCTAGACGTTCGATACGACCGTCTTCGAACGCAAGCTCAACCCATCCTTTGAGCACGTACACAAACTGCAGATCGCACTCGTGATAGTGCCAGCCCGTTGTTTGCATGACATCGGTGGCTCGCATGACTTGGGCGCGAAATTTGCCCTCGGTCGCGTCGCCGAGGCCGGTATCTCGGTATTCGAAGAAACTGCGTCGCCCCGTGTGCGCGAACTCGGCATCAGCGAGGTGTTGGCACAGAAGCTCTGCCATCGCGGTTGTGGTGTCGGTTGTGGTCATGTTGAAACCCCCCTGCGAGCGAACGTATGAATGCAAGGATATGCGATGTGTCCATTTGATGGTTGTGGAACATTTTGGATGCACCCGATGGCGGGTGCGCCCGCTGGCCTCATCAGCGCCGAAGGCCGGGGTGAATCCGAACCAGTTGCATCGAATGACTCCGCTGATGGCAAACAGGCGAACCGGCGCGTCGAGATCTTCTTCGCCACCGACCGCGGACTGCCTGAATAGCGCTACAGCTTGGGCGCGAGATCTAACTGAAGCCGGGCGGCATGGCGAGCACGAATGTCGTCGGGCATGACCATAGAACGGCGTCGCGCCATATTGAACGCAAGATCGACTGATTCAAATACGGCAAGCACCTTGCCTGACTCGACGTCATAGGACCATGCAATGTCATGCAAAATCTTGTCGGTCAGTCCAATGACAGCGCCGAAACTCTGCACTCGAGTACCGCGTCGTGGCAGCTCGCCAACCCACAACCGAGACTCCATCGTGGCAAACGCCATCTGCTCACCGTTTGGCAACGTTTGAATCCAGTCACTGTCACCGTCGGGCCGCTCGCCGCCCCAAATCAGATTGTTCGCCAACCAAGGCGGCACGGTGTCGTCGTCCAAGGTGTCCTCGGTAGTGACGTCGCGCTCAAGACGGATCTGCAGGTTGCGGCTACGTGCTTCGCTGAGCGACGGTGCCGCGGCGAGCCCGTCGGTGTCGAGATTGATCGAGCGGGGTAGCGCGTAGTCAGGCAGTTCGGTTGTGGGTGCTTCGAGCCCTGGCTCATCGAGTTCGTGAATGAACGTGGCGGCGAGGTCGTCGTCGGCTTGGTTGCGAAGTTCGTGGTAGAAACGCAGCCGCGAGGCTCCTCCAAGTAGCGCACTTCGTACCTCAAGGTTGGTGCCCTCGAGTTGCTCGTGGTGATGGCGCGTGTAGGTGTTCAACAGCGTCGGATCGCCCAAACCAAGCTCGGAGCAGAGCGTCTTTGTCGCCTCGACCGCGTTGTGTCCGTACCACCGGACATTCATGTGGCCAAGCTCATCGATCTGGTCGGGAGTCACGGTGCTTGTGCGGGTTACTTTGAGGTTGCTCGCTGAGGACATCGCCGCACAGTGTGGCGGGCATGAACGCCCGATCCACGTTTTCGCCGGACCGGAGCCCGCTGCTTCTTCGACAGCACCGATGAGACGTGCAAGACTGCCCGCATGATTTCTGTACACATCATGTATCCAAAGACCGACGACTCAACCTTCGACATGGACTACTACTGCGCTACTCACATGCCGATGCTGGCCGATGCCCTTGGCGACGCCTGCCTGGGATGGGGAGCGTCGACCGTAAAGGCTGGTCCATGGGAAGCGATTGGCTGGTGCAACGTCGAGAGTCAAGAAGCACTTGATGCCGCCCTTGGCGAACACGGCGCCGCCATCATGGGCGACGTCCCGAACTACACCAACGTGTCACCGCAGATGGTCGTCGGCGCCGTCGCTCACCCGAACTAGGCGCAGTTCACGTAGGTTCGGCTAGATCTGACCTCGACCTCGTTCCATGATCGCGTCTCGGCGGGCAGCAACGTCTGCCCCCGGACGGGTCATGGTCGCAAAGTCAGCAGCAGCCTCGCCCTCAAGCACCCACATCTGATCGAGCGCCGCAGACTCTTGTTCGGCATAAGTGGTCAGCATTCGCTTGACTCCGACCTGGTCGTTGTTCGCAATGTCCACTGCGATCTGCATTGTTGTAGCGAGTAACTCGGTGTGCGGCACAACGCGGTTGACCAACCCCCACGTCAGGGCCTCGGTTGCAGTGACAAAGTTGCCTGTCAACGAGATCTCGCGTGCACGTTTGCGGCCAACGGCGTCGCCCAGTAGGGCGGTGAGCCCCCATCCAGGCATCACGCCGACCCGAGCGTGTGTGTCTGCAAACCGGGCATGTTCTGATGCGATAAGAAAGTCGCAGTTGAGGGCAAGTTCGAATCCGCCGGTGATCGCGACCCCGTTGATCGCTCCGATCAGCGGTTTCGTTCGCGGCGGAAATGGCCGACTGCTTTCTGCGGTCCCGGTGAGTATTTCCGATGGGGTGTCTCCCAGCACTTTGAGATCGAGCCCCGCACAAAACGCCGGGTCGGCCCCGGTGAGCACCATGACCTGTACCGATTCGTGGGCTTCGAGTTCGGCAATCGAGTTTGGGATCGCGCGACGCATTGCGGGATTGATGGCGTTTCGCTGATCTGGGCGGTGCATTGTTATGACACCGACGCCAGCTTCGATCTCAATCTTGACTGGCCGCTCGTTAGTTGGTTCAACAAGGACTACAGGCTGGGGAGATGCTGAGTTAGAAGACATAGGTCTACTTTACGAAGACGTTGGTGGCCGTTGGAGCTGACTGTGAACAACAACCTAATCGTCATCGTGGGAACCGGTCGACCGCGCTAGGTTCGCAACGTGAATCCAGCAGCGAATCCAGTCGCAGACGTCAGTCTGGATTGGTTGGCTTCTGCCGACGCGGCAGCTGCGTTGCACGAGGTGCGATCCGTCGGCCCAGTCGCATGGGTTCCAGCGCTCGGCGGGTGGCTCGTGACCGGGCGCGACGAGAGCGTGGCGGTTCTTCGTGACGCCGATGTCTTTACGGTTGACGACGACCGATTCTCAACCGCAGTGGTGGTTGGCACGTCAATGTTGTCGACCGACGGCGACGAGCATGCCCGGCATCGAGCGCCGTTTACGGCTCCGTTTACGGGTACTGCGGTCACTCGGAACTACGCGGCGCGAGTTGCAGAGCTAGCGAACACGCGTGTGGCCGATATGGCATTGCGTGGTAGCGGTGATCTAAGAACCGAACTAGCTGGCCCGCTCGCCGTTGCGGTGATCGTCGACGTGTTGGGGTTGGACCCTGCGAAAGAAGCGGAAGTGCTCGGCTGGTATCGGTCGATCGTGCACGGGGTCACCTGCGTTTCGGCGGGTGCTGCGATTGCGTCAGCAACCACCGCGAGCCTAACGGCCCTGCGAGAGGCGATCGATCTCGCTGCTCAGCAACACGGCTCCATGCTGTGGGCGGCCGCACAAGAGCTCGACAACGATGCATTGTTCTCGAACACGGCGGTGCTTATGTTTGGCGCGATCGAAACGAGTGAGGGCATGACCGCAAACGCCCTCTGGCATCTGCTCACCGTGCCGGGCCTCGCTCGGCGGGTAAGGGGGGACCGCCCGCTTGTGGCACCACTGATTGAAGAGTCGTTACGACTTGAACCGGCCGCAGCGGTGGTCGACCGTTATGCCACTCGATCGACAACGCTCGGCGGCGCCGAAATTGCAGCGGGAGATTTCGTTCGTGTTTCGCTTACTGGGGCGAACCGAGATCCTGCATTCTTCGAGGAACCAGACCGCTTCGACGTTGGCCGTTCGAATGCTCGGCAGCATCTCGCGTTTGTGCAAGGTCCACACGTGTGTCTTGGGCTTCATCTTGCCCGAGCCCAAACGGCCGCTGCCATGGAAGCGGTGCTCGATCAGTTGCATGAGCTTTCTCTCCACGACAGCACCGTTGCCCCCACCGGCCTGATCTTTCGAAAACCTGAACGTGTCATGGCTCGCTGGGAACTGCCTGAACGCGACAAACGTTCCAAGGCCGTACGATCGGATCCGGCTACTAAAGGAGACCTACCCATGAGCCAACAACACATCGACGTTTGGAAGCAGTCCGCATCTGCGTTCGACCAGCGCTGGCAGGCCGTCCAACAAGACCAATGGCAAGCACAGTCAAACTGTGATGGCTGGAACGTGCAGGAGCTGTGCGACCACGCAATTGGAGCTCAGGTCGCGTTCGCTGGCCCTGTCGTGGGCGCCGAGATTGCCCAGGGTGCTTCGTGGCCCGAGGTCAACGCAGCGATCAGCTCAGCTCTCGAGCAGCCCGGTGTACTTGAAGGCATGATCGATCATCCTGCAATGGGCACTGTTCCCAAGGCCATGATCTTCGGCATCGCCGCCACCGACATGTTAATTCACAGCTGGGATCTGGCCCGTTCGATCGGCGCCGACGAACAGCTTCCCGCCGAAGCCGTCAGCGCTTGCTACTCAGGCCTGCAGATGATGCCAGATGAGATGCGCTTTGCCGACGGACGTTTCAAGCCAGGCACCGAATGCGCTGATGATGCCGACGAGCAGACGAAAATGATCGCCTTCTCAGGACGCCAAGTTTGAACTTTGAGAACCTGCGCTGTCGCACCAACGCGTAGCGCAGGCTTCGATCTCACCGGCTGCTCACATAGGTGGTGAGCGGCCGGGTGAGGTAGTTTCGGCGCATGGCTGAGACACCAATCACGACTGCTGACATAACCGCCGAGTGGCTTACAGCCGCGCTACGAGAGTCCGGCGTGATCAGCGCGGATTCCTCGGTGGCGAGTGTGGGGTTTGAACCTGGGTCAGCAGGCGTTGGCTTTATGGGCGAGATTGGAACGTTGGACGTCACCTATGACGGCGCACCCGATGCGCCCGCTCGCATCGTTGCCAAGTTTCCAACCCAGAGCCCCGAGATCTCGGCCATGATGCGCCCGACTCGGGTGTTTGAGCGTGAGCACCGATTCTACAGAAGCATCGCGAGCGAGACTCCCGTTCGCACCCCGGACATCTATCACATCGTGTGTGAAACGAGTCCTGATCCTGAGGTACTAGAGACGTACCTGTTACTGATGGAAGACCTGGGTGAGCTGACCGAAGGTGACCAGCTCGCAGGCGTCTCGGTTGAACAGGCCCGTGCCGCAGTTACTGGGATTGCAGCTCACCATGCCCGCTTTTGGGACGGCGCTGGGCTTGAGAGCGCTGACTTCATTCCGGTCGTGAACGGTCCGCTGAATCAAGCGGGCCAGTCAATTTATGAAGCGTCGTTGCCGGGGTTCAAGCAGATATTCGGTGACGTCTTGACCCCAGAGATGGAGCAGCTTGCCGACGCGTACACGGCGGGCAATCCTGGACTACTCGATGGCATGGCTGCCATGCCTCACACACTCGTGCACTTTGATTTCCGTGCTGACAACTTGTTCTTCGATCACGACGGCTCGGTCGTTGTAATCGATTGGCAGTCGATCAGCCGTGGTGGCGGCGCCGCCGACGTTGGCTACTTCTTGAGTCAAAATCTGTCCACCGAAGATCGACGGGCAAACGAAGACGCACTGCTCCACGCCTATCACGACGGCTTGGTCGCGGGCGGCGTGACCGACTACGACTTCGACACATTTTTCGATGACTACCGGCTGGGTATGATGTACGGCTGGATCATTCCGGTGTTCGCCGTCGGCTCGCTTGATGTCTCGAGCGAACGGGCAATCAACCTGTGGCGGACGGTGATCGATCGCGTTCAGACCTGCATTGCAGATCACAACGCTGGCGAATTCTTGAAGCAGTAGAACCGTGACAAACGAAGTTACCGGAACCGACGTTGATGAGCACGGCCGAGACATTGGTTGTCCGGTCGATCACATCAATTTCTTTGATGCGGCGGTAAACGACTGTCCTTATCCGGCCTACCGCACCATGCGCGACGACGCGCCGGTATGGCTCGACGAGCGACTCGGGCTCTTCCACATCACGCGCTACGAAGACGTGCTGATGGTCCTGAAGGACACCGAGCGATTTCCGAGTGGCCGCAAGCGTGCGCGCGGCGACGGCGACCGCGCGGCCAAGATCAAGGCGCTCTATGAAGAGAAGGGATGGGTGCCTGCGCGAACGCTCGCTGGACGCGATGACCCAAACCACAAGCAGATGCGTGGGTTGTTCAATCACGCCTTTCGCCCGCGGCGAATTCGCGAACTTGAACCGGTGCTTGAGTCAACGTCGCACGAACTGATTGACGCGTTCATCAATGACGGCCGCTGTGACTGGGTGAAGTCCTTTGCGGTTCCGCTGCCGCTGCTCATGATTGGCATGCAAATGGGTGCTGACCCCAAGGACATCTGGCGCATCAAGGCCTGGACAGATGCGTGGGTGCAACGGCTCGGCATGATGCAGACCGAAGAAGAGGCGCTGTGGTCAACCGAGATGGAGATCGAGGCGCAGCACTACTTCCAGCCAATCTTTGACCGGCTGCGCGAGCATCCCGAAGACTCGTTGATCTCCGATCTTGTAAACACCGAAATTCCCGAGTGGGGGCGCACGCTCAACAACGAAGAGCTTCACGCCGAGATGATGGCTGACACGTTCGTTGGCGGCAGCGAGACGTCGACAAATGCCATCAGCGGCGGCATCTGGCTGCTCGGTAAACACCGAGAGCAATGGGAGTTGTTACGCAGCGACCCTGACCAGTTCCTGCCGGTGTTGGTGGAAGAAGTCCTGCGACTCGAAGGGCCCGTACAGCGGCTCTTCCGCACAACAGCAGTCGACGTTGAACTGCACGGTGTCATGATTCCGGCTGACTCCATGATTGTGATCAATTACGCGGCTGCGAATCGAGATGAGCGCGAGTTCGACCGTCCTGCGGTGTTCGACCTGCAACGTGATGACAGCAAGCGGCACCTTGCGTTCGGTTTCGGTATTCATCACTGCCTCGGGGCTCCGCTCGCTCGCCGTGAGTTGCTGTTCGCATTCAAGGCGTTTGTCGAGAGAATCGACGACTTTAGGCTCATTGATGACAACGACTTTGGCATTGCGCCGAACTACAGCCTGCGCGCTTTAAACGAGCTACACATCGAATTCACCCCGCCAGCATCGAACTGAAGCCGCCCGGGCTACTACGGTCGCCGTATGGCAAACGTATTGATCACAGGGGCAGGTTCAGGATTCGGGAGGGGAGCAGCGGTCGAGTTGGCCCGCCGCGGTCATTCGGTCACCGCGGCAACGTTGACGGCCGAAGAGGCCGAAGAGATGGCGGCCGCTCACACCGAGCTCGCCACGATGAAGCTCGACGTAACACTGCCCGCAGACATCGCTGAGGTGCAAACGATGCCGATCGACGTGCTCGTGAACAATGCGGGTCGTGGACTCATGGCCCCGCTTACGAACGTGCCTCTCGACGAAGTGCGCAAGACGTTCGATGTCAATGTCTTTGGCATGTTGGCGATGTGCCAGGCAGTGATTCCCACGATGAAGTCGCAGGGTTCAGGCCGCATTATCAACGTCTCATCTATCGCCGGTGTGTTGTCCGGAGCCATGTCGGCGCCCTATGCCATGACCAAGCACGCCGTCGAGGCCTTGAGCGTTGCGCTGCGTGAAGAGCTGGCGCCGTACGGCGTCGATGTCACCAAGATCAATCCGGGGCCGTATCTGACCGGCTTTAACGATCGCATGGTCGATGGCATCGAGCCATACCTAGACGCGGCGGATGAACCAGCGCAGGCAGCCCACCAGTTCCTCAAGTCGGTCATGGAGAATCAGGCTGACCCGCAAGAAATCGTGGTTGCAATCGCCGATTTGGCTGAGGCCGACGAGACGCCCATCGAGACGTTCTTGCCCGAGGGCATCCAGGAAATGTTGGCTGACGTGCTCGCTGCGCGATCATAGGCATCTATCTGTCAGCCAACATTTGAGGTCTCGCGCATCATGATCCCTAATCAAGCAACCGATATCACCGCCGACTGGCTTAACGAGAAGCTCGACGACTCATTCGGAGCGATCAGAGGCGTTCGTTGTGAACACATCGGTGAAGGCGTTGGGGTGCTGGGCGAAGTCGCACGACTGCACCTGGACTACGCCGAAGGATCGAGCGGTCCAGCCACGGTAATCGCAAAGTGTCAGTCGTTGTTTGCCGACAACATCATGATTTCGCAGATGATGGGCTTCTACGAGCGCGAGGTCAACTTCTACAACGAGCTCGCCGCACAACTCGACATGCGAGTGCCCGAATGTCACATTGCCGAGATTGCACCCGAGGGCGCACCGTTCGTGTTGGTGATGGAAGAGGTAACCGGCGCTGACGCGATCGACCAATTGGTCGGCGCGACCAAGGAGCAGACCGAGGCCATCGTGACAACGATTGCTGGCCTGCATGCTCGTTTCTGGAACAACGACGCGCTTTTGGCGCTCGACTGGCTACCGCCGATGAACAACGACCTGTACAAGGGCGCAGCCGGTCTCATCGATGCTAACTGGGACGCGTTCGTGCAGACGTGGGCTGCCAAGCTCCCCGCCGAAGTTCTGAGTTGGTGCGAACAACTCAAGCCTCGCTACGCCGACATGGTCGACTACTGCGCAACCTGGACGCCACAGACCTATGCCCATACTGATGTTCGGGCCGACAACTTTCTCTTTGGTGGGTCGGCCGGCGAAGGCGTCGTGAGCGTGCTCGACTTTCAGCTGAGCACTCGACACGTGGGCGCCTGGGACATCGCCAATTTCCTGGGTGCCTCGGTGACCACAGAGAATCGGCGTCTATGGCAAGACGACATCTTGATGACATATCACCAGGCACTCGCCGAGCACGGCATCACGGACTATTCGATCGAGGACCTGACCTTCCACTACCGGATGAGCGCCATGCACCAAGCGATGGCTCAGATCGCCGTAGCGAACCTTGACCCCGGCAACGAGCGCGGTCGTGCCCTGCTCGACGCAATGGTGACTCGGAGTTTTGAATCGGCGCTTGACAACAACAGCGGCGAGCTCCTCACGCTCTTCTAGCAAGATGGCCAAGACCCCCCGCAAACTGAAGAAGGCGCGAGCCCGCCATGCAAAGTCGTGCGATGGCAAACAAGCGCACAAATCGAAACGCGAAGCCGAAGACGTCGCCAAGAAGCTCCGAGCCGAACGAGGCCGCCGCAACCTGTCGGCATACAACTGCCAAACCTGCGGCAAGTGGCATCTCGGAAGCCGTCGCTAGCTCAGACTGACCCCGCTACACGCAGCGCTGACCAAACAGCTTGACTAGCGCAGCGCAAGCCACCATTCGTCAACGCGAGCGGCGTAGCTCTCGGCGTACTTCTTGGTTAGCTCGTCGGCACCGTCGGGTGCGCCTTGGGCATTCGTGCGGGGGAGCGAAGATGAGCTCTGGATCGGATCCACCATTCGAGGCGTATGGACTCACACACCTCGCCCAACTGCGGTGACGCTGTCTCGTGATGGTCGCTCACCTGATATTCGATAAACGCCTGATGGTCATCGAACGGCAACAACGTGTAGTACGTGCGAGGGAGTTCACCTCGCCAATATTCGTAGCGCAGCACCTTGGTCTCGTTTGCGCGGGTGCCGTCGTACAGTCCCCATCGATCTGCTCGAAGCGCTGCTCGCATCCAGGTTCGATAGCGAGGTGAGCCAAGATTGTTGCCATAGCGCGAACTTACTGCCCGCACGGGCTGCGACTCACTCCGGCCAGCTGTCCTACCAGCCGTCCAAGAACGACAGCATGTCGTCGATCTGTGCGACATCGGCACCAACGGCGACCACAACGGTGTCGTCCACCAGTCGATAGTGCTCAAAGGTCGTTGAGTCAGGATCGTCTTCAAGCATCCATTCGATTTGCACGCTGGTGTCGTCGACCTTCACGACTTCGTTGACGATCACAAGATCGAATGCATCGCATGGTGACGCAACGGTCAAGAGCTCGTCGAATGCTTGCCTTGCTCGCTCTTGCGACGGATACACCGTGATAACGACCAGCTCGCCCAGGTCAGTCTCAAACAAGTAGCTGGTGGCAGCATTGTCGTCTGGCCCGCACCCGTCAAAGAAGCCACCGGCCCGCTCAGAGACGTACTCATAGCCAAAGTCGCTCACGTAGCCTGAGAACGAATCGGCGATGGGGTCAGCGAAGTCTGGCGTGAAGGCGTCAGGTGTGGGTTCGGGGGCAGGGGTCGGCTCTGGGTCTGGTGGATCGGGTTCTGGTTCTGGTTGAAGCACCGTGATTGAGAACACGGCGCCTGGTTCGCCGTACACCACCGTGAACTGACCGCCGGGGAACGAAGCGAAGGAGTCGTCGTCGGGGATCACGATGCCGTTGGATTCCCATCCGAAAACACTCTCGAAGTCGGCACCTTCGATGGTGATGTTAGATTGTTGTGCGTCGTCGCTAAAGGTGAATACCTGCGGGCGCCCCTGGCCCCCGAGCTGACCCGAAAATCCATCGGCCCCGACCTGGGTGACCTGAACCTCAAACAGTTCGACATTGAGTGAGCCTTCGGTGAGCGCGGCGATGGCGGGCATCTCGGCGTCGGCGTCGACCCTGTCGAAGACGAGTATCCAATCTTCACCGCTTGCCTGCGTCGGTGGATAGTCAAGGAATTCGGCTTGCTCACTTGTGCGAACGAGCGCTGAGGCGACGTGAAACTCGCCGCTCCCGCTGCCCACGGTGGGGTAATCGCTGAGGTCTGCGGCAATGCCAACTTGTCCGTTAAGAGCGGTGCGACTGGCAGGGGCTCCAAGGCGAGCGATTGGCCCTTCGACGAAAAAGAATCGATTGAGCTCGCCGTCAGCAGTTAGCTCCTGCAGTTCTTCAGAGAGCTGCAGGCCAGCATCAGAAACCTGTTCGGTGAAGTAACCCACCGTGCCAAGCGGATCGAGATACCACCGGCCATTGCGTTCTATGACAACCATGCCAGTCTGCTCAGGAATGAAGTTGCGTGGGTCTTCCCGGCTGTCAATCTCACGCAGTGCGTCGTCGATGACGTCTTCCAGACAACCCCGCTCGGATTCAAACTCGTCTTCGATCGTGCCGCACCATGTTGTGGCATCGAAGTCGAAGCTGCCTACGTCGATACGTCCGCTGATTCGGGAGAAGGTGACGAGCTTGCGGTCATTCCAGTCCGAGACACCGAACTCAAGATCGTCGAACCGCAGATTGAGATCGCGCGCGACATCGCGTCGTTGTTGTTGGTCAACTTGTTCGTCGTAGAGGGGTTGATAGTCATGCAGGTAGGGCGTCCCAAGCGGATCGGTCAGGCGGATCATGGCGTCGTAGTCGAGCGTCTCCATTGCGGTGAACAACTCTTGCATTGCCTCTTCAGGCGTCGCTGCGCCGCCAGTCTGCTCATCGACGAGTCGGAAGGCCCGGCCAAAGTCAGGCTGTTCGAACCCAGGGAAGCCGTCGGCGGTGCGGATCACCTCAAGCACGCTGTAGCCGACTGAGATATACCACTTGCCGTCCTTCTCAACCGTCACCAGGTCAAGGTGAACATTGTCGGCGAATTCGTCTTCGCGAGGATTCTCCGGACGGATGAGCGAGGCGGCAAGGCCGCGTCCTTCGTCGCGTAGTTCGATCTCGACGCCGTCGATCTCGCTGATGTCGAGTGCTGCGGGTGCTTCGCTGTCGACTGACACAATCAATGCGCTGTTGACGTCTTCGATAGCGACCGCGAAATCGAGCCCGTCGATCCGAACTCGGCTGATGCGGCCATCATTGTCGAGCATCTCAACGTCGTAGGTGGGATCTTCGCCATCAGGGCCTGTCAAGGTGTAGCTGAACGAGTTGAAGAGCGACTCATACGCCTCGGCGAGCTCATCGCTCGCTTCTTGGCCCTCGGCGAGGTCTTCGAGCTTTTTGGTGGCGGGCGCGAAGCTGCCGAACCAGGCCTCGACCTCATCAGGATCGAATACCTCGACAAAACCAATGCCGTCGCGTTCGTTTACCGACGTGATGAGTTGCTGCACGGCATCCTCAGGTGATGCGGCGCCGGTGGCGCCTCCACCAGAGAAGGCGCGAAATGCCAGGAATGCCAAGCCTGCGACGAGCACAAGCGCAGCGAGGCCAATGATTAGGTTGCGGCGACCGCCTGAGTTCGATTCGCTCGCAGGCAGGTTGTAGTCGGGATCACTGATCTCGGGGGCGCTGAGTGCATTAGGATCGTAGGACTGGGTAGCAGCACCGGGCGTTGCGAACGCCGGTCCACTCGGCGATACATCTGGCACCTGAGCGGGAGCTTCGTGGGGTGCGGGCACCGCAATTGTCTCGGCCGCGTAGTTCGGCGTCTCGGGTGTGACAGGCGTTGCTGGCGGGGGTGGTGCGACGTACTCAGGATGTTGTTCTGGGGCGTACCACTTCCCGTCAGAAGCAATCCACCAACCGTCGCCTTGTGAAGTATCACTCATGTGCCGCACCTCTCTGTGCTCTCGCAGTCACTCACTCTAGGATGCAGGTTTTTGCATCCGAAGTCTTTGGGGAGGACTCCCCTCATCAGGGTGTGACGTCCGTCGCTACGAACTGGTTCCCAAGCGTCTGGCTGCAGCCCTAATTTGGGCGCAGCATTGAACCTCGTTGTCGGCTGCACGCATACGCCAAAATCACCATGCCAATGGTGCAGACGACGGGTCCGATCAGTTTCACGGTCAACACGTTGTAACGCGCTCCAGCCCAAACGAAGAGCCACCACATGATGAGGCCAAGCATGATCATGACCACGCCGATGAGCCTGGTGGCCCAGCGGCCCCGCACAAAGGTCGTTCCCCAGGCAAGAAATGCGAGTCCGGCGGGCAGGTACCACCAGCGACCAACCCACGCAATGATGTCGGGAAGTGCTCCGTTTGCCAGCGAGATGAACGTATCGGCCGTGTTCAGCCCCGATCGGCTCCGGCCACCAATCCGCGCCCACGGCAGAAATGCGCCGACCGCGGTGATCACGAGACCGATCGTGGCAGCGAGCACGTTCTTTTCGTCCACGTTCATGTGCTGATTGTGCGTTCGGGCGAAGGGTTTTGGCTAGATCGAGCGCTCATGGTCGGCCCAGTACGCCTCGCGGAGTTTGCGTTTCTGTACCTTGCCGGTGCCGGTTCGGGGGAGCGCGTCCATGAAGTCGATCGACCTTGGCACCTTGTAGCTAGCCAGTTGCTCGCGACAGAAGCCACGCAGCGTCTCGGCAAGCTCATCAGTGTTGAGTCCCTCGTTTGCCACCACGATTGCTTTGACTTCCTCGCCGTACTCGTCATTGGGAACACCGATAACGCTGACGTCAGCGACGTCGGCATGACCGCCAATGACGCCTTCGATCTCCGCGGGGTAGATATTTACGCCGCCGCTGATGATCATGTCGATCTTACGGTCGGATAGCCACAAGAATCCGTCGTGGTCGAGATAGCCGACGTCACCACTGGTCGCCACGCCAGGCTCAAGGTGGACCTCGGCCGTCTTCTCCGGCGCCTTGTGGTACTCAAAGTCCGTGCCCATCTGGTTGCGGAAGTAGATCGTTCCGGACTCGTTTGGTGCGCACGGTTGCCCGTCCTCGCCGATGATCATGATCTCGATGTTCGGCATGGCTGGACCAACGCTGCCGCCCTTGGCCAACCAGTTCTCACTATCGATCATGGAGACGACCGAACCCTCAGTCGAGCCGTAATACTCGGTGACCTTTGGACCCCACCAGTCAATCAGCGCCTTCTTCACGACCGGTGGGCATGGCGCCGCGCCATGCAGCACCAGGTCGAGCGTGGAGCCGTCGAAAGCGGCCTTGCGTTCTTCGGGCAGGTCGATGAGCCGCTTCATTTGCGTTGGGACAAGGTGAATGTTGGTGGCGCCGTGACGGTCGATGAGGTCGAGCACGCCAGCACTGTCGTACTTGTGCTGCATGACTACCGCAGACCCCGCAATCATGGGCAGCCACGAGAACGCCCATTGCGCCGAATGATAAACTGGCCCGCACAAAACGGTCACGCCGGGCACGGTCATCAGCGACGCGAATCCGGCGCCTACGAGTTGCCAGACTTCGGCAGTGACGTCGTCGCCCATCCCGGTTAGCGAGCCACGAACACCCTTGGGATTACCCGTTGTTCCGGAGGTGTAGAACATGGGTCCACCCATGATCTGCTTCTCGGCCTCATCAGGCGACGCAGCGGCGAGCAACGCATCGAATTGCTCGAAGTGGTCGTGCGGCGAATCCGACTCAGGATTGTTGAAGGCAACAGCGTGCTCGACGCGACCACTTCGCTCGTCGCCCAACGCGGCGTGAACGACGTCGACGAATTGATGGCCAGCGAACACGGCCTTTGCATCAGAATCTCCAAAGATGTAGGCGAGCTCGGGAGCAACGAGGTGCCAGTTCACCGGAACAAAGGTGATTGCCGACTGCCCACAGGCCAATGACAGAACGAACCACTCGTTGCAGTTCCCAGCGACAATGGCGATGGTGTCACCCGAGCGGATTCCCATGTCGGCAAGAGCGTTCATGGCCCGATTCACAGCTTCGTCGAGTTCAACCCATGTCATCTGGGCGTAGTCGTCGGCGAGCGCCAACTCGTTGCCGCGCTCGTCTGCAAATCCCCGTGTCAGTAAAGCCATTCGCCGACTGTAATGTCTCGCCCGCACGGTGCGCGAGTCAGCTACTTTTGCCATGTGCACGCATCGCTGCCAGACGAGGTCATCGATGTGCTGCGTCAACGCTTTGGAGGTCTCGAACCTGCCGGGGCTGGCACCTGGTCAGTTGCGTTTCGGTTCGAGCGCAATGGCCATTTCGTAGTTCGAGTCGGCGAACATGCGGCCGACTTCGAAGTCGATGCGTCGATGTCGAGCTACTCGTCAAAGGAACTGCCAATACCTGTCGTCGTCGAATTCGGTCGACTCGATCCGCCTCATGATCATCTGTACTTCTGTGTGTCGACGTATGCGCCAGGCACAGCGCTCGATGCGGTACGTCCCGACGAATGGGTCGCCCTCGTGCCAAGGGTTGCTGACCTACTCGACGCGCTTCAATCGATACGCCCGCCAGCTGCCTTGCGTGTCCCCGCGTGGCCCGTCGTTCTACTTACGCCGAGTGCGGAGGATGCGGACGGCCGCCTTGATGGCTGGACGGAGCGGCTCGCCGAACGCCCGACGCTACGCGCTGGGTACCGCACGGCGATGCGGAGACTTCGCGATCTTTGCTCGCGAGCCACCGTGGCGAACGTTGAGCCCACGCTGCTGCATTGCGACTTGGTCAACCGGAACGTCCATGTTGTTGGACAACAGATCACCGGTGTCTTCGATTGGGGGTGTCGTCGATGGGGCGACCATCTGTACGACCTTGCATGGCTCGAATTTTGGCAACCGTGGCACACGAATCTCGATGTCGCACTGCTGCGTGCTGAACTCGTATCTCGCTGGGGAGCCGAACCTGACCCGGATCGGATGACCGCCTGTCTGGTGCACATCGGCATCGATCACATTGTCTACAACGCGGTCATTGGAGACGACGCTGCTGGTACCGATGTCGTCGATCGCATGAAGGATCTGGGACTCGTTGACTCGCTCTAGTTGGCATTGCAACACCACCGTCGGGCCGAGGGCAGCTGCATATGATCAGCCGTCGCCTTTCGCCGCCATCTTGAGTAAGAGTGCCGCCGCCACCACCACTGACGGTCTCAGCTCTGCGGGTCACCCCCGCCGAATGGTGGACCGACCCTGATCGTGTGATTGAACGCATTGCTCACCGGCTTGCAATGACGGACTCGAACCCCGAGTAACTCAGTTGGCGTTGAGCTCGTTGATCGAGCTTTGGAACGGCAGCACATGGCTGAAGTCGTTCATTGCGATCACGCGGCGATAGTCATCCATGGCCCGCACGGTAGTGACCGAGGTGTGATGCACGTGGCAGATGTTGTCGACATCGGCGCCCCACAGCTGCGACACGTAGGTGCCAATCACACCCCCATGACAGGCCACAACAACTCGCTCGCCGGGATGGTCGGCAGCGATCTTCTCAATGGTCGAAAAGACACGCTTGCGGAAACCCTCGGGGTCCTCGCCATAGATGTAGGAGTCCCACCGCTGGGTGCGATTGCTGTCGCGAAAAATTGCGCGCATCTCATCGGCACTCAGGCTCTCGCCGAGCGGCTTGGTCTGATCGAGCTTTCCCCACAAGTCAACCTCGTGCAGGTCGTCGAGCACGACCGGATCGAGCCCATGATGGTTCGCTATTGCCTGACCGGTGTCGAACGCACGTGTCAAGGGTGACGCGTAGACAACATCAATCGTGCGGTTGGCGAGTCGTTCGCCGATCGCCTTAGCCTGACGTTGGCCGAGTTCAGAGAGCGGCGGATTTACGCCAGCTCCTATGGTCATGCCGCGCTCGTATTGCTGCTCGCCGTGGCGCACGAGCAAAAGCTCGCATACACCTTCGAGATTGTTGAGAAACGGGCTGCTGAGATCAACCGTGCGCGGCTTGGCCACGCCTAGCGACTCAGGATGGTGACGCCCGAGATACCCGGAGCGCCGTACACGTGCGTGTACGCAGTCTTCGGGTCATTCGGTACCTGGCGTTGGCCGGCATCACCACGAAGTTGCAGCACGTTCTCGTACACCTGACGCAAGCCAGACGCGCCGATTGGCTCGCCGTTTGCGAGGCAACCGCCGTCGGTGTTGACCGGCAGGCGGCCGGTGATTTCAGTTTCACCCATGGCGATCATGCGTTCCTGGTCACCGTGCTCGCAGAAACCGTTCTCGGCCATGTGCATGATCTCGGCGCCGACTTCGGTGTCTTGCAGCTGCGCAATGTCGATGTCGTCGGGGCCGATACCGGCCATCTCGAACGCTGCTTTCGACGTATCAACGGTCGGGCCGCCATTCCACTCGATAGCGAGGTGCTGAGCGAACACTTCGAACGAACCGAACTTGCGGCTGCGCACGACGGCGGCGTCGAGCATGATTGGGTTGTCGTTGTACTTGTGTGCTTTGTCAGCGCGGCACAGCACGAGTGCGACGCCACCTTCACCTGGCGAACAGAACATGTACTGGGTCAGCGGATACGAGAGCATCGCTGACTCTTTGACCTGGGCTTCGCTGAGTGGCTTGCGGCGCCACGCGTTCTCATTCATTGAGCCATTGCGGAAGGCCTTTTCGCCGATCTTGCCCAAGGTGTCCTCGGTGATGCCGAAGTCGTGCATGTAGCGGTTCAGCTTCATGCCGAAGAACTGGGTGGTGAGTGCCATGCCGACGTCGCCATACCATTCTCCGAGGCCACCGCTCTTGGTGTTGACGCGGAACGCGCCCGGCTCGTGCTTGTCAAAGCCGACGGCGATGCCGATGTCGTACATGCCCGCCTTTATCGAATTGATCGCCGAAAAGAGGGCTGAGCCACCTGTTGCGCAACCATTCGCCACGTTGATGAACTGCAGGCCGGTCAAACCGAGGCGCGACACCATGGTGTCGGGGTTGCCCGCGGCGGCTGAACCGCCAAAGGCGAACTCCATGTCCTCCCAGGTGCAGCCCGCGTCGGCGACAGCCTTTTGCACCGCGGCAACGCCGTGGTCCATGCCTGTTTTGTCTGGCTGGCGGGCAAATGAGGTGATGCCAATGCCAACAATTGCGACGTCGTCACTACTAGCCATGATGTGCTCCTATGCGCTTGGGGCGAATGCGAAAGTCATGACCTCTTCGCCTTCGTCGTTTGTGTAGAGAGGAACGATGACCAGTTCCATCTCCATGCCGATCGTGAGTTCATCTTTGGTTGAGACCGTCAGGCGGCTCTCGACTTTGAGTTGGTCGGCCAGCTCGATGTAGCCAACGCCGTACGGTTCAAAGGTCTTGGGGTCAGACGGTCCCTTGTAGGGCGGCGACTTTGGTGGGTACCCCTGAATTGTCCAGGTCCACAGCGTGCCCTTGTTGTCCAGCTCGACCTCTTCGGTCGAGTTACCCGCACATTTAGGGCATTCGTTCTGCTTCGGAAACATGTGGTTGCCGCAGTCAGTGCAACGGCTGCCAATGAGTCGTGGCTCGTCGCTGGGCCAGGTAAAGAGACCCTCTCCGACGGGAACCTGCGTAGCCATGTGTCTCCTTGAAAGCGATAACTAGAACGACCATTCACTGTAACGCGCACCGATTCGCCGACTCGAATCGGATGAGCTGAGAACCGCTACTGGGGTTCGGCGCCGGCCGGCCAATAGTCGCTGCCAAAACCGCAGAACGTGCTGCCCTGATTCAGTTCGTCATCATTCGAGACATCAAGCCAGTACGGGACCTCCTGGTTCAGCTGTGGATCTGCAGGTTGGGTGAGGAGAAGGTCCGGCTTGTCCATTGCGACGAGGGCGGCGGTGACCTGGGGTGCTGCGAACGATGTCCCACTCCACTGTCCGCTCGTTGCGCTGGGGGACACTTCTTGGCCCGGTGCCCACGCGTCGACCCATGCACCGAAGTCGCCGTTGTAGTTCGAGAAGCATGCTCGGGTTATGTCGTCTGCGAGCGCACCGACTGCGATGACATCCGGCAATGCTGCGGGCCAGCTTGGCCGATCGGACGAGTCGTTCCCGGCTGACGCAACGATTATGAGACCGCCGTGGGCATCGAGCTTGGAAGCGATCGCATCAGCCAGAAGTGGAGGTGGTTCGTTGTTGCACGTGACGGTGCCGAAGGACATGTTGATGACCGAAGCCAGCCCGGGGTCGACGCGGTCGATTGCGTCGAGGACTGTTGACTCCACGAAAAACCCGAATGCGGCTGCTGGTGCGTTCTGCGGCATTTCGATGAGATCAGGTCGATGGCCAGTCATACGTTCGACAATCTCCTGGCTAAAGATCCCGTGTGCGCCGGAGTCCATAATAATTGCGTTGCGGACAGGTGCGTCGCCGGTTTGGAATGCGCTGAGATCAAGAGCTTGGAAGGAGTTGTTGGTGGTGTCACGTTCGGTCCACGCGTCGCCGGGATGAAATCGCACGATGCCATGCGACCAGTAGACGCGTTCTCCCGTCTCGGCTGACACGAATTCATAGGTTTCCAAGTCCTCGTCGCAAGCCCGTGCCTCGATGTTCATGTCCTTCAGGCTTGGCGTGAGTACGAACCAGTCTTGTGGGTGCTGTGTTGCGTACATGCGTGCGTAGTAGTCGTCGACACTCTCCGGTTCGGGTGTTGACGTTGGCTGGGGTGTTGACGTTGGCTGGGGTGTTGCGGTTGGGTCTGGTTGCGTATTAGCGACATCGTCTGAGCCGCATGCGGCGCCTATGAGGGCGAGTGCTAGTGCCACCGCAAGCACGCGGTACTGCGGCGTCTTTGTCTTTGCATTCATGTCATATCTTTCTTTGCCGTTTCAAAGGAAAGAGTCATGCCGCCTTGCCTTGATACAGATTTTCGATGCGCCTGCGCTTGACCTGAGAGTAGTTTCTGAGTCATGGCGGCGCATGCGAATAGAGAACGGCGTGATCCCGCAGAGCTGCGAGCGCTCGCAAACAGCGATCCTGTACATGCGGTCGCTCTCGGCAATGATGCGCTGTCGTCAGCGATCGATAGTGCCTACAAGAGCGAAGTCTGCAGAGCGATCGCGATCGCACAACGAGTGCTCGGTGATGTCGAGGCGGCCGCCCGCGCAGCGCTCGAAGCGCTCGACCTTGCGAGCGAGGCAGCCGACGACGGACTCGCTCGCCTTGCCTCAATGACACTCGCACCGATACGAGCGCAGCAAGGTCAGATCAGCGAGGCGCTTCGGTTGTTGCAGTCCGCTGAAACAGGCACCACATCCATCGAGCGAGCAGAAGTCCAGTTTCAGCGAGGGGGGCTCTACTACCTCGTCGCGCGATTCGAGGAGTCGTGTGCTCAATACGACCGGGCCGTCCCGGCGTTTCGAGAAGCCGACGAGAAGGCGTGGCTCGCCGACGCGCTGCTTAGTCGAGCCACCTCACGAGCGTGTTCTGGGCTCGCAGCGGATGCAGCCGCAGACTTGGTCGAGGCGCGGGCCCTGTTCCTTGATCTTGGCGACGACGTAGGTGTCGCCTCGGTAGCTCACAACAGTGCGCTAGCGACTTTCACCGGGGGTGATCCAGGCCAGGCTGTGGTCCAGTTCGATGAAGCGGCCAAGCTACTCGTCGATGCTGGATTTCCTGTCGACCTTTACCGTGCCGACCAATGTGAGGCGCTTCTCGCTGCTGGCCTGCATGCAGAGGCCGTAGCGCTTGGTCGACGCGGTAGCGAAGCGTTGGATCGAGTTGGGAATGTCCTTGAGGCAGCGACGCAGCGTTTGACCCTGGCTCAAACACTTTTACGGTCGAACCGAATTGCCGAAGCGGAGCACCAGGCTGCGTTGGCCGCACAGGCGTTCAGTGCGCAGGATCAAGGACAACGGGCCGACTATGTGCAGCTCATATCTCTGCAATCCGTGCTGCTCACATCCAACTCAGTGAAGCTCGCCGGCGATGTAGCGAGTGAGGCCGACGAGATTGCTAAGCGCCTCCGCGGAAGCGGTCATGCTGAATGGCGAGCCGCCGCTCTACTCGTTGCAGCTCGAGCGCACATGGTCGCCGGCGAGGACGAACGTGCACACCGAGCACTCACCCTGACAGCGCGGCACCACCATTCATTCGTGCAGGAGCTCGAGCGGCTGTCCATCGCGGCATCGCTCGCCAAGCGACACGGGCAGCGGGGATCGGTGCTGCGGTTTTGCCGCCGAGCCATACGAAGCGTTCATGTCGCCAACAAGCTGGCTGGATCAACGCTTGTTCGGTCCTCAATGTCACGCCATCTCGACGACATCGTTTCGATGGGCGTCGACGCGTTGTTACAAGCTGGTCGGGCGCGAGACGCCTTGGTGCTGATCGAACAAGCGCAGGCCCAGATTGGGACCACGTCGGCGAAAGCGTCGTCGTCGCAGTTCGCCGAACATCGAGCGCTGACCCGGGCACTGGCCGAAGCATCCAACGAACAACGAGACACGACACAGATGCTTGAACGCCGCCGGTTCCTCGAAGATGAAATTCGGGCAGCGCGCACCTACGTGCTTGAGACCGTTCCACCTGCGCCAACCAACCTTGCGCTAAATGCCATGGTCCGTCGCTACGTCGACGCTGGGGCGTCGATCGTTGCGCTCGATCTTCGCCACGGCCGTGTACGCGCAGTGCCGCTTGGCGACGAATACTCGATCGCAGCGCTCATCGACGAGCTGAATTTCTTGCTCGGGCGTAGCTTGCGATCGGACGGAGTCGTCGACGGTCTTGCAGAAGTCGCCGCTGAACTTGACGTTGCGCTTGGCTGCCCGGGTGCCCTGGTCGGAACCGACGAGGTCGTCCACGTGGTTTCGGCGACATCGTTGCCGTCTTTTCCCTGGGGTCTACTTCCTTCACTTTCGACGGTCCAGTGGACCATCGTGCAACGTACGACCGACGGCGTGGACACGGCGCGTCCAGTTCGTACCGGCGTACACGTCGCGCTGGTTGGTTCGGGCCTTACTCACGCTCGCTCCGAAGTTGAGAAGGTCGGCGCAGTCACCAGGGGGCTCGTCGAGCCGATCGCGGGGCGAGCGACGTGCGCACGGACGCTCGAGCTCATGAACGAAGCGTCGTTCGTGCATCTTGCAGCTCATGCAACGATCAACCCGGGCAACCTGATGTTCAGCTCGATTACGATGAGCGACGGCGACCTGTCTCTACACGAGCTTGAAAGCATCGAGAACCCGCCGCGTACTGTGGTGCTCGCCACCTGCGACTCAGCGAGTACCGAACACGTGGGCACGGCTTCACTCGGGCTGGCGACTGGATTGCTTGCCGCCGGCATCGAAACCGTCGTCGGCACCGGATGCGCCATTCCCGACAGCCCCGACACGGTCGCAGTGATGGCGCAGCTTCATGCCGCCGATGTTTTTGAGAACCCGGTCCGGGCCGTGCATGAGACCGTGAACGCAGAGGTCCTCACCGAGTCGCAACGACTGATTGCCCAATGTCTGGTTGTCTGCGCTGAGCACCCGGGCTAGGCGAGTCTGATCCAATCGGTACGTATGGCAGTGCCCGCAACGTCAAGCTCGAACCGCACAATCGACTCAGGTGCGGTGAACGAAAAGAACCCGCGTTCGTTGGTTGTCAGCACAACGCGCTCTGACTCGGTGACAATGACCGCGGTTGCGGTGGCGGGCGTGAGCGCACCTCGGACCTTCGTTCCGTCGACATCGAGTGCGACGCTGACCTGCTGTCCGTCGACGTCGATCGCAAACTCAACTGACCTCGCAGTGGCGGCGGCGCGCATCCCTACGGTTTCGTCGACAAAGGAGTCGGCGACGATCTCGGCGAGGTCACCCTCAAAGCTGATCAATCGATGACTTTCATGTGCGAAACGCGTCAGCCACGGCGGCACAGCCTTGGTATCAGTGATTGCTTGGTGCAGTCGGTCGAGCAGCGCGTCTGCTTCTTCTTCGCTCAGGTCGTCAGCGTTGTTCGCATCATCGCTCACGATGAAGGCTCCATTGCTTGTTTGACTTCACTGAAGCTCCGAAGAACCTTAAGGCAACGTTCTCGTTTGGGGCCAATCGAGCCAACCGCGATACCTGTCTGTTCCGCTGTCTCCTTGTAGGAGACTTTTGAGGCAAGCAGCCACAACAGTCGTTGACATTCGTCGCTGAGCTGGCGGAACCCTGCCATCATCAGATCGCTTGTGGCCTGGCTGGTCGCGTTGGCCTCAGGCCCCTCTACCACGCTCTCACGAAGGTCGAGGCGCTCGCTCGGCACATCTCGACTCTCTCGTCGGATCAATGCCAAGGCCTCGTTGCGTGCGGTCGTCTGCAACCAACCAGCGAGCCGCTCGGGGTCTTGAATCGTTTCATGACGGTCAAGCAGCCGAAGCCAGACAGTTTGGAAGACGTCGTCAGCCTGATCCTGATTGAGGCGCATTCGTGAGGTCGCTCCCCATACCGCTCCTTCCAGACGATCCACCAGCGCTGCCCACGCCACCTGATCGCCAGCGAGTCCCGCAGCGAGGAGCTCACCTGTTGTTCGAGCATCCGCCATCAACGTAACCGTAGTTCTCGAACGCATAGCTGGCCAGAGTTCCTGAGGAGTGGGTTGGGGAGCGGGTGATCAGGAGCGGATGAGGCGCCCTCACCATGTAGGAGGCAGGGCATGTCGATTTCGTACAGCAAGGAACTTTCTTGACGAATCTGAATCACAGGAGCGGTGCCGGACTCTTTGGATCGACAACTTCCGTGTCGGCGCCTGAACCTCAGGTTTGTTGGGCGGACCCCAAGGAAAGAACAACCATGGACACAAACAGAAAAACGAGGTCACTCATGGTGTTTCTCGCTGGTGTTGTCGCCACGGCGGCAATCGCAAGCGGAGCAGCACACGCCACGGCGTCGTATCCAAGCCCAGACACTGAGATTGATCTCATCTGGGCTGCGATCGACGCAGGGTCATTGACAACCTTCCACCGAACAGCGGTACCCGGTGAGACCGAGGCTTCGGCGGCCACGCTCTGGTCTGGCGTCGATCAGGATGCGTTGGCCCTTGTTGAGTTTGGTGTTCCTTTGCCCGATCCATGGGATGGAGCACTGGACAACCTCGGCGAAGGCGGACCTCGGTGAGGTAACACCGCAGCAATCAGTACTGCGAAGTAGTCATAGAGCGGGTGGCGGAACCATCGGTGAATCGGGATTGGGCTGCACCCGATCCTGATTCACCGATCCCCGCGTGCGACCTGCAGCGTCTGGCGCATTGCGGTGGCGATCGCCGTGCAATGTGCGGTCGCAGGCTCGCCCCACACGTCGTCGTTGCAGACCTCCATCGACCAGGGCACATTGGCTCCGCTGTCGATCAAGGCGCCCACGAACCCGGGCACGTCGAACGTTCCCAGGCCAGGTGGCACTCGAGTGCGCAGACAGTCCTGCACATAGTCGTCGAGCTGTTGGTCGTTGGGTCCATCGTTCATCTGGATGCCCATTACCTTGTCCCCCGGGATCGCCTTGATCTGCTCAAGGTCGTTGGTGCCGCGCGTGTGGTGCCAGATGTCGACGCACAGCCCACCGTTGGCTCGATCCGCAACCTCAACAACCCGCATGCCGTCGGCGGCGTCATAGATGTTGGTGAATGGCAGAAATTCAAGACCCACGACCAAGCCATGTTCTCCAGCGCGGTCACAGAGCGCCCCAAAGGCGTGACCACAATCTTCGATCGTTGCGTCATAGGGCCCGATCGCTTGTACATACCGACAGCCGAACTCGTCGGCCATCGCCCATGCGGTCGCCTCCATCGCCAGGTAGTCGTCGGTGTCCACAGCGCTGGTCGCCCAGCCGCGCAGCACCTCGATCTCGCTCAGCGTCAGATTGTGTTCGTCGAGCAGCTCGCGGAGCTGTTCGGGGGCGAAACCTTCGTCAAGGAGTTGGCGATAGTGCCCGATGTACAAACCAATGCTGTCAAAGCCTGCAGCCGCCGCAGCCGCCACTCGGTCCTCGATGGGGTGGTGGCGATCCAGGCTGAAGTGGCTCAGCACCAGGTCGTTTCCTCCGAGCTCACGCGGTTGCTTCATAGCCATCTTCCTAGCGCAGATTTCAATGTGGCTCCCAGCTCCTGACAACATCTGGACATGAAACTCGGGGTATGTGTGGCTTCAAAGATCGACGACATCGACTATGTCGTCGAAGCAGAGCGGCTTGGCTTCACCCACGCCTGGTTTGCCGACAGTCAGATGATCTGGAGCGATGCGTACGCAACGGCAGCGCTCGCAGCTGACCGAACATCGACGATCAAGATTGGCACTGGCGTTTCGGTTGCAGCGACGCGGCCAGCGCCTGTCACCGCCGCGTCGATGGCAACACTCAACCAGATCGCACCTGGCCGGACCTTCTGTGGGATCGGCACGGGGAATACCGCGATGCGCATCATGGGACACAAGCCAATGACCATCGCTGAGTTTGACCGTTACCTATCTGAGCTCAAGCCGCTGCTTGCTGGCGAAGAAGCCTTGGTCACGTGGCGAGGAAAAACCTCGCCGGTCCGCCACATTATGCCCGACGCCGGCTTCGTAAATTTCGACGACCCAATCCCGTTGTATGTCTCGGGTTTCGGGCCAAAGTCGCTCGCGCTCGCGGGCAAGCACGGCGACGGATTGGTGTTGTCGGTGCCACCGAATCCAACGATCGCCGAAGGCGTGTGGAAGGGAGTGCATCGAGGTGCCGAGACGGCCGGCCGCACTATCGATCCACTCAGCTTTCCCGCTACGACCCTCAACACGATTGTGATTCTCCAGCCGGGTGAAGCTGTCGACTCTGAGCGGGTGCGGTACCTGTGTGGTGCTTTTGCTATCGCAGGCCTGCACTATGCATATGACCAGTGGCGCAACTTTGGTCGACCACCGCGCAATCCGGCGGTCGCCGAAGTGTGGGATGACTACCTGACCGTCGTCGAACAGGTGCCCGAAGAGACTCGTCATCAACGAGTGCACGCCGGACACAACTGCTGGGTGATACCTGAGGAAGAACGGTTTGTCACCAAGGCACTGATCGAGTCTTCGTGCCTCGTTGGCTCCGAAGAGCAGGTTGTTGAACGGCTGCTTGGCCTTGAAGCCGCTGGCATCGACCAAATGATGTTGCTTCCGCCACTCGAACCTAGGTATGAGATCCTGCGGACCGTCGGCGAGCGCATCATCCCCGCACTCGCTGAGGCTCGAGCGTGACTGCTGATTCGGTACGCGCCGAGACGGTTGTTGAACTGCTTGAACAATCGCAGTCAACGATCGTTGACGAACATGGGGTCGTTCGCACGATGGCCGACGTCGTTGCATCCGCCAAACAACTTGCGGCTGATCTCGCGGCTGCGGGAATTGAGCGCGGCGACCGCGTCGCGGTGCAGATACCAAACTCGCCGTTGTACGTCGACCTGCTTGCAGCCGCGGCCTTCGGTGGTTTCATCATCATGTCGGTCAATCTCCGATTTGGTGATGCGTTGGCTGACTCGATCATCGAACGATCTGGGGCTCGGCTCGTCATTCGTGGCGCGCAGGACTTGCCGCCCACCGTGGCCACCTGTCCCGACCTTGCGCCCCCAGATCCAGGGGACCGCTACGTCATCTTCACTACGTCGGGAACAACGAGCGCCCCAAAGCTTGTCGTGCATCAGCAGCGTTCTGTCGCTGTGCACGCTGGCGACACGGTCCCGGTGTTCGGGTACGGGCCGGACTCCGTCGTGATGATTCCATTACCGCTTTGCGGCGTGTTTGGCTTCACGGTTCTTTGGAGCGCGATGGCCGGACACAGCAAGATCGTGATGCCGAAGGCGTTCGCCGCCGAACAGACCGGTCGCCTCATCCAAGAACATCAGGTCACATCGCTGCACGGAAGCGACGACATGTTCCACCGGCTGCTTGGGACCGACTGGGACCTGTCATCGATCAAATGCTCGGGATATGCGCGGTTCAATAGCGCACTCGACGGCATTGTCGAGCGCGCTGAGGCACGAGGCGTGCCGCTCGCCGGTCTCTATGGCATGAGCGAGGTACAAGCGCTGTACGCGTTCCGCGGCGCTCAGGGTCTGCCGGTCGATCAGCGCTGGCAAGCCGCCGGGCCGTTGGTCTCACCGGACGCAAAGTGTCGGGTCGTCACCAACGCCTCCCAAACCGAGGGCGAGCTTCAATTGCAGGGCCCGTCACTCTTTGAGGGATACCTGGCCGACGGCGGGGCAGAGATTGACCAAGAACTCACTGACGCGAACTTTGACGGGCCGTGGTTCAAGACTGGCGATCTTGCCCGCGAGGATGCACCCCGCAGCTTCGAGTACATCACACGTATTGGCGATGTCATGCGGCTTGGCGGGTTTCTCGTTGCTCCCGCAGAGGTCGAAAGCGTCATTATGCAACTCGACGAAATCGATCAAGCCCAAGTGGTCGCCGTCGGCCGCGAACAAGGAGCTCGGCCTGTTGCATTCGTCATCCCCACACCGGGATCCGTCGTGGACGGGCAGGCGGTCGTCGAACATTGCGCAGACCACCTGGCTCGTTTCAAGTGTCCGGTGCTGGTCGTCGCCCTCGAAGAGTTCCCTGTCACAGATGGCCCGAACGGAGTCAAGATCCAGCGTGCCAAATTACGCCAGCTGGGAGCCGACCTCTTGGTCTGACTGTTGTCTGATCGCCAAGGCGACAAGGACGGCTTGGCCGTGATGGCCTAGCCTTGGCCTATGACTGATCTGGCACCGACTCCAACCGATGTCCACCCCAAACGTGATGAGCTGGTTAAATACGCCCGCCGATCGCTGGTTCATGCGAAGGCCGGAACGGCACCACTCGCCGACTCTGTCGCTCACATCCCAGCTTCGAACTACGTCGATGAGCACCGCTGGCAGTCCGAGATGGACGCCGTGTTCAAGCGGGTGCCGTTGGTCGCCGGCTTCTCGTGCGAATTCGCAGAACCCGGCGCTTACCGGGCATTCGCTCTGGCCAAGATACCCGTCATCGTCATGCGCGACAGCGACCATGTGCTTCGTGCTTTCGTGAATGCATGCAGCCACCGCGGTGCTCAGCTTGTCGAAGGTTCAGGCACCGCTCGACGCCTGAGCTGTCCGTATCACGCATGGGTCTACGACAACAGCGGCGCGTTGGTCGGCATCCGTGACCACAGCGACTTTGGCCAGGTCGATTTCGACTGCAACGGTCTGACCGAGCTTGGCTGTGCCGAGCGCGCTGGCATCGTGTGGGTATCGCTCGCCTCGCTCAATGGCGAAGAGGACATCGACATCGACACGTGGCTCTGTGGGTATGGCGACTATCTCGACGCGCTGCGGATCAACGACGCGTCGTTCGTTGCCCGACAGTCTGTTGGGGGGCCGAACTGGAAGCTCGCGTACGACGGCTATCTCGACTTCTATCATCTACCGATTCTGCATAAGAACACGTTCGGTCCTGACTATGGAAACAAGGCCATCTACGACGCGTGGGGTCCTCATCAGCGCGTGAGTTCTCCCGACAATCGCACGTTGGCGCTCGCCGAGATGACCGAAGACGAATGGACGCTACGCAAGCTGACCAGCGGCGTGTGGACGATTTTTCCGCACGTCTCAATCGCTCGTTTCGACGCTGGCGTTCCGTTGTTCATGATTTCGCAGCTACTGCCGGGCGATACGCCCGGCACGTCGACGACCACGCAACATTTCCTCGCCGCCGAAGATCCAAGTGAACACATGGAGAATATTGAGAAGCAGATGGCCTTCTTGCTGCACGTTGTTCGCGATGAAGACTATTTCACCGGCATTCGGATCGGCCAATCATTGGCGACTGGCGCTAAGCAGCATGTGATGTTCGGGCGCAACGAAGCAGGTGGTCAACGCTTCCACGGGTGGGTCGACAAGCTGATCGACGCCGAAACGAACGCCGATGTCTCTGCCATGCTGCTGGCCAGCGAACCCGTCGCCCAGGCCTAGCACTGTGTCTGCATTGCGCGACCTGTGGGGACCGATTGGGCAGATCGGCTACATGGTCCACGACCTTGAATCCGCGTGCCAAAAATGGACCGACACGGTAGGCGTTGGGCCGTGGCGCATGGTTGAACATGCACCATTTGATAACTTCCGTTACAACGACGAACCAAGCGATGTTGATGCAGGCATCGCACTCGCCTTTAGCGGCGGCGTGCAGATTGAGCTGATCCAACAGCACAACGACTCGCCATCGATGTATCGCGAACTACTCGACACCTATGGCGAGGGCGCGCAACACGTGTGCTTCTATCCGCAGGACTACGACGCTGCGGTCGCAGCCGCCGCTGATGCAGGCATGCGCATCGGCCAAGAAGGCGACATTTGGGGTGTTCACTTTGCGTATCTGCGCGGTGATGCCGGTCGAGTTATTGAACTCGCGCAGCTACCCGAGTCGATGCGCACTGGCCGCAACCGCGGCATCGCTGAAGCCGCCGCGTGGGACGGAAGCGATCCCATCCGATCCTTCTAGACGTCACCGGGCCATCAGGACCGCAACGGCGTCTTCGTGCAGCGTGCGCCAACCCTCAGCGTCGAGCGCTTCGTGCAGAGGCGTGCCGGGTTCGATGATGGACCATTCGATTGATGCAGGCAGTGGCGTGAGGTCGCCGGCGTACAGGGTGACGTAGTCGTGCTGACGCTCAATCGGGTACAGCGCGTTCAACGGGTGAATGAAAACCCGGCTAGTGGGCCGCTCATGCACGACGACCCCGCCCCAGTGAAACTCGACGAGACCCGGGCCTTCGAGCTCCATTGCTTCGTGCGCATCAATGGCGGCAACGGGAAGGATCTCACGCGGCAGTTCTGGCGACCACAACGGTGCGAACGCCATCGCAACCAACCCGAGCACCAATGGCCAACGCATGGTCGAGATGCGGTTGAACATTGCTTCTACGCGGCTGCTCGACTCGTCGAACATCGCCGGTCCGCGACTAGTGGCAAAGAGTGGGGCGGTGGCAAGTACGTACAGCGGAGCGTTGCGCAACAAGCGCCACGTGAGTGCGGCGAGCACGATCGTGAGAACCATGTGGCTTGCCGGGCTGCGGCGCAACATGAACAGGCCGACCAGGGTCCAGGCAATCAACGGGATCCCGCTCCTGGAGAGCAGGCTGACGGGCCGCAGGTCTTGGACTGAAGCTCGAATCTCCGAGTCGGAGAGGAACTCAATGAGGTGGATGTGTAGCCAAGGGCCGTCGGGGTTCAACAGGGTGCCGATACCAAACGCAAAACCGCCAGCGATCCAGAGTCCGCGAGACGGACGCCGAAGCGAATCGACAGCGAACGCTGCCCACACGAACGGAGCTATCAGAAACCCGCCATGCAGGTTTGCCCAGACCACACCGAGAGTTCCGGCCAGCAGCGGGAATCGCGTTGTCGGCTCATGTTCGCGGGCGTGATCGAGCAGCAAGACCAACACCACGATGCCGCACCACGACACGACATGGGGTCGTGCATGGAGGTGGACGAGAAGCGAAGGCAGCGCAAGGGTCAGAAGCAGTAGCGCTGGCCAGGCGCCGGCGCGGATCACGATGTGGCGCGTGACGAGTCCGATGGTGAGTGCAACGAAGAAGCCGCCGACAAGCACGTAGCCGGCGTTTCCAAATAGTGATCCCGCCGCAGCGAGCAACACCTCGTAGCCCCACTCGTGTAGCTGCACCGGCACCTCGGGCGCGAGCAGCGGGTCTGTGCTTGGCCAGCCGTTCGCCAGCAGATCCTTGCCAATCACGGCATGGGTCAGCGTGTCGCCATCGCGTCCAATGAAAAGGTCACCGATTCCAATGAGTCCGGCGAAAGTCAGCAGGGCGACTGTCTCGGCAAGAGATGGGCGTCGCATTGCAGCACGATACCCAGGTCCTCACAGGCGGGTCGCGCAACGAGCGGAAATACCTAGGTAGCTTCGACGAGGTTGTGGAATCGTCTACCTGGGTGCAAACGAACTGTGCATGACTGCGGGCTCGAAACCGTTGACTTGCTCGTCGCCCACGGCGTAGTGGTAGAGCGCGGTTTGGAAGATCGCGCCCAATGCGCTCATGACCACCATGGTGATTACGGCTGCGACGATCGCTGCAGCGATAAGCACGAAACCAAGAACAGTGCCGATCGCGGCGCCGGCAACGCCAAGCAAGAGGATCGGGATAAAGATCAGGAAGCCGATGATTCCAAAACCGACCTGCGCGCTGAGGTTCTCACCCCAGGTGCGGCGGAATAGATCGACCGATCGCTTAGTGCTGTCGATTGCACCAATGTTCTCGATGATGATGACCGGGACAACCAGGAAGGTCGTGACCGCCCAAGCCATGCCGACCAGGCCAATGACAAAACGACCAATCATGCCCGACCGTTCTTCGATGGCTCGCAAGATGGTGCCGACAATCACCGTAATAAGGGCCCATGAGAACAGCTTGGGCAGTCGTTCGACCGCGCCCGCTATTGCGCTGCGAACCGTTGGATCCCCGCCACTCATGCGTTCATGAGCGCCCGACACCAGCGCGCCACGAAAGAAGATTGAAATGAATGCCAGCGCCAGGGTCAGGAAGATCCCCGCAGCGATCGTGCCAGGTCCGGCGCTGATTTCTTCGTTGCCGTTCGTGAGAGCATCCCAGTCCTGCGCGAGCGCAACTGGCACCAAGACGATTGCAGCGAGCACCAGTGAAATGATCGCGGAGATAGCTGGCAACCAGATCAACTCGCGATCTTGCTTCAGAATTCCCCAGCTCTGCTTGAAGAGCTCAATGCTTCGTGTAATGCGACCCACGCCTATTCCTCCGTTTTTGACCCCGCTTCACGAGTCGTAGCTTATCGCACCTCGGTGTGTGCGTAGCGCGCCACAGCGGCGGCAGCGAGCGACAGCACTGCGCCGGCAATCCACACCGGCTGGTAGCTATCCGTTGCGTCGATAACAAGACCAGCGATTGGGGCGCCGATCGCCAGGCCACCAAGGAAGCCGAACATCACTGCACCCGACGCGCGGCCAGCATCGGCCTTGGCTACGCCAACGATGATCGCCAACATGGCGACGGCGTTCCAGGCTCCGTGTCCAACTGCGAAGAGCAACGCGATAGGCCACAGGATCCAGGCACCCACGGTCAGCGTAAGCGTGAGTAGCGCTGCGACCCCTGCACCAATGACCGCAAGCGTGGCGAGCAAAGGCAGCGGTTCGTATCTGCTTTCCGCGAGCTTGCCAGCAACGATGCGAGCGACCACGCCAGCGAGCCCTGATACGGCGAAGATCAGGCCTGCCGTGGTGTTTGTGAGCCCCACTTCTTCTTCTGCGAAGAGTGCAAGGAAGCGACTGATGCCGCCTCCAACAGTTCCCATAAGAAATGCGTAGATTGCCAACAACCACACCGCTCGCATGTCGTATGGGGTGGTGTCTTGTGTCGATGCGGCTTGCGCCGCGCTGCCGTCGAATGGTTGCACCGTGGCGGGTAGTCGATAGGGCAAAAGTGCGAATACGAGGAAGATCCCTGCGTAGATCCAGATTGCGCCACGCCAGCCAACGGCATCCGAAAGTACTGGCAGCGTGAGTCCGGACAAGAAAATGCCGAGCTGCACGCCACTCTGCTTGATGCCGGTGACCGTGCCTCGACGCCCCGGCGCGACGCGCTCGGAGATGAGCGCGTTAGTCGTTGGATTGCCCCAGCCTTGTGGAATCCCCAAGATGATAGCCGATAGCACCAGCATGATCGTTGCGTGTGCCAATGCCATCACGGCCAGACCTGCTGCGACCATGAGCTGGGCAATGACGGCTGTACGACGAGGGCCGAGGCGGTCGGTCATGCGACCGGTCACAGGTGCAGTAACCGCACCGATAGCGGTGTTCAGTGAGCCGATCAGGCCGAGTTCAAATCGGCTGAGATCGAACTCGTCGATGAGTCGGCTTGCGAGCACGGCGAGCGCGAAGATCTGGAATGCCGTTGAGACCATCGTGCTCACCAGCACGGTATTTCTGGTTGCTCGTTTGCCTACTGACTCCCCAGCACCAGTCGCCAAGAGGAGCTACAGGTCTCGCAGTGCCGCCATGAGCTGCGGCAGATCTGCACCGCGCGCCATGATCTCGTCCATGCCACCGACAACGCCGGTGATATTGGCGAGCACGATGTGCTCGAGTCCGTTCTTTGCGTAACCCTCGAATTGGCCAGCGAGTTCTTCGGCGTTACCGATGAAGAGGACCTCTTTCACCATTTCGAATGGGATCGTGGGTGCGAGGTCTCGCAGCTCGTCGGGGTCGAGGTCGTGAATGATGACGTCGATGAATCCTTTGGAGTCGTTACCTAGTGGGTGCTGAATACCATGCTTTTCCCAGATCGAACCCATGGCGAACAAGCCGAACAGTTTCCCGAGGGGCTCGGCTTCGAACATTTCTTCGGCGCGTTCTTGACTCTCGGCAAACAAGGTGAACGGGAGTAGTGATGCTTCGGGGGCCGGGCGATTTGCGGCCTCAGCGTGGCCTTTGATCACGCCGAGCTTCTCGCCGTACTCATCAGGTGTCATCCACCAAGCTGGGATCCAACCGTCGCCGTATTGGCCGGTGAGGCGAAGCATGCGAGGGCCGTGACCAGCTACCCAAACGGCAGGCTTGCCCTTGCCTTCAGCCTCAAGCGGCAAGCCCATGCGTCCAATTGGATTACCGGGCATCATGCCGTCATCGAGCAGAGAACGAAGCTCGATCAGGCACTCTTCGAGCAAGCCAACCGGCTTATCGAAGGGATACCCGAACGGCAGCAAGCTCTCGGCTTCGCCTGAGCCAATGCCCAAGATGAAGCCTCCTGGAACCAGATCATTCAGCGTGAGCGCAGTGCGGGCGAGGTCAGCAGCACGACGGCGAGTCGAGTCGGTCACGGAGATGCCGTACGGCTTAGTTGTCATCCGCCCGGCGACTGCGGCGTAGATAAACGGGTCGTAGAAGGCGTCTGGGTCGGCGGCCATAGCAGAGAGGGGCGTGTCGGCCCAAAGGCCGGGATGGAATACTCCCAAAATGTGGTCAGGGGACCAGTACGAATCCGCTCCCATTTCCTCGTACATCGGCAACACCATTTCGGTGCTAGCGAATGGAAATTGCGATGGCAGGTTGATGCCGACCTTCATTGTGTCTTCCTTGTGGTGCTTTGTTGTTGCCGCTAAGACTAGGTGTGAATCAGGTGTTGTTCATGATCCACTCGGTCGTGGCCTTGCGCATCTTTGCGCCGTCGTATCCAATGCGCTGCGTTGGCTCTACCTCCATGACGAGTCGACGAGGCGAATCGAGGAACTGGGCAAAGCGTTGCTGGGCATCTTCGCTGTCAGGCTGCAGGGCTGCGGCAAGCTCAGGGTAGAACCAGTCCTTGACCTCGCGGCTGTCGTGCAAGGTGCACATGCCCTTGTATGTTATCGCCTTGTTGCGGGGCATTGGTGAGCCGGTGCTTGTCACGACAATGCAGCAACGAGGGTCGCGCCGCACCGCATGCATACGCGCCCGTTGACTGGTCGCTGTGAGCCAGAAACGTCCTTTGCGGTAGACGTACGACATGATGACGCCCACCGGCCAGCCCTCCTTGTTGGCCCAGATAAACGTGCACTCGTTATGGCCGAGCAGCAGTTCCTCTTCGTCGTTAGCTTCAAGGTCGTATTGCGTTACGTCTTCGTAGTCACCATCAGTCATGAGCGTTGAACATAGACGACAGGCGCGCCGAGACCGAAAGCGGCCGCTCCGTGGGGCGTTGGTCAGCGCTTCGGCCGCGGTCGGTATGGCCCTTCGAATGTGGTCTGTGGTGTCCTGCTCGGACCGTTCAGCCAGTCCGCCGGGTCACTCCGCCCGAACCGTCGGGATCTCCCCAGATTAGGCCTAAACCTCAACTTGACGTTGAAGCGTTTTCTGGAGCTGCTAGCTAGTTCCCCGTGCGTTCGTTGGCAATCGTCTCGATGCGCCGCGCCAAAATCGGATGTTCCTTGAGCAGAACATCAAAGTCCCATGTCATGATCTTGGCGAGTTCACATGTCTCAAGCGCTGTCACCGTAGCGTTGCGCTTCTGGCCGGTCACCAGCGAGACCTCACCAAAGCAATCGCCCTCGCCGATCTCGGCCAGAACTTCGCCACCAGCGTCGACGCTCAGCCGGCCAGAAACGACGAGGAACAGCGAGTATCCAAAGTCATCTTCCTTGGTCACGCGCTCGCCCGCCATCCTGCGGATCGGCTCAAACAACGCTGTCTTTCGTTCAAGTTCTTCGTCGTTCATGTCCTCGAAGAGCACGAACTTGCGCAACGTTTCGATCTCCATCTGGTCTCCCAACCTTGGCAGCAAAAGATAGCCGGTATCGGCGAGCAGCGCTGCGGTTAGCGAGTTGTCTTGCAGCTGAGTAGCAGAGCGCCGGAGACCACAAACGACCCAAGTACCGGCAATCGGCGCTGATAGCGACCACAACGTTAACGGATGAGTCGTACGGATCGGTTCCGTTACCCCATCTTTCACAATTTTGCCCAAAGCGCGGTACGTCCGCCTCATTAGTTGCCATTGGCTCCCGACTTTGTGCTGATAGCAGCGTCGCTACTACAGAGCGCTCAACGTATGGAGTGGTAGAGCAATGAAGATAATCTCACCGAAGCTCAGTGCATTCTCATTGATAGTGGTCGCTGTGACGGCGTGGGCGTTGCTGTCCACCACGGTCTTTATCGGCGCGCCGGGTGTCACCGCCGACGACAACCCTGCGACCGATCCCCTCACCCAACAGTGTGAGGCTGTCCCGTCGTCGACCGATCTCGTGCAGTCGGGTGTCAGCGCTGCGACGATTGGCGAGGTCGTCACGTGGACCCAAGAGGTCGAGCTCGCAGAAGGTGATGTCTACCAAGACATCTTGAGCGCCCCGGACGGAACGTTGTTCTACGCTTCGTACTTTGAGATCGAACAGATCTACGACACCGACCCAGGCTCCTTTCTCACACTTAGTGGCGGGCCGACCTTCAGTATCGAGGGCGTTCCGGTCGCCACGATTCCAGGAACCGAACCTGACCCCGCTGGGTTTGTTCTCGAGTCGACGACCTCTGCCACAGGTGCGCCGGTGTGGCGTGTGTACTTCCCGGGAGACGTTGCACAGATGCTCGCCGACACTCCTGGCGAGGGATCGTTCAGCTATGCCGTTCCCGCCGGCGGCGAGACGTTCGCTCTCAGCTTCGAAACCGTCGTCGATGATGATCCAGCCGTCGTTGCTGGCGTGACACTTGACGGCGCATCTTGTTATGCCCAGATCTCGTCGGGTCCGTCAAATCGCAACACCGACCGCGATGTCCCGGCAATCTCGATTGTTGAACCATTCATCGAAATCGACAAAGTGAGTTCAGCTAGCGGTGGTGTCACGGCCTCACCTAGCGTGCTCACCTACGACATCACGGTTTCGAACCCGGGCGTAGATGCCACCGGGACCGTCGTCTACTCGACGGCCTATTCGGTTGTGTTGGTCGACGTACTCCCGGCTGAGGCTTCACCGCTCGATGGAGCAGGCGCTCCACTCGCCGACGGTGCAGCCACTGCATCTGGTGGCGTCTATGACGCCGCCGCGAACACGTTGACCTGGGATCCAGTTGGCGACGTGGCGACGGGAGCACCGATCACCGTTAGCTACGACGTCGCCGTTGATGCCGGCCTTGGTGGAGCCACCGAGCTGACCAACACGGTGGTCGCCGATATGTGGTCGGCACCGGACCAGGGCGGCCGTCCATACGACGACGCAGCTACCGACGACGAAGTTGTCACGGTCGGCGGCGCAGAACCCACCCTGAACAAGTCGTTGACCTACAACGAGCCGACGCTCGGAGACATCACCGAGGACGACCCAGCGGTTGTCGGCGGTCCGCTGCCGATCGCTTACGACTTCACGCAAACGGTCGAGGTCGTGTTGCAACCTGACTCTGCTCACTTCAATACAACCGTGCAGGACATCATTCCTGACGGCCTTGAGTTCGTCTCCTTCGATTCAGCGACGTGCGAAATTGGAACAACCGGCCCCGGCTCGTGCGCTGCACCAACAGGTCAGACACAAACACCTGCCGAATTGCCATCTGGCTTGACGCCGTTGCTTTGGTTTATTGGCGACGTGACGACCGCTGCCGATGCTTGGACCTACACGTTTACCTACACGGTCCGGATCAAACCTGCTTATGCGGCAGGAGCGCCGGTCCAGATCGATGACATCTTTACGAACTCGGTTGACCTGTATTGGAACATTGTTGACCGCCTCGGCGCAGGCGTGGTGCCCACACCCGGTGGCGTCCCACCTGTTTGGGACGGCACACTCACGGACACAACATCGGTCAGCTACGGCCGGCCGGTGCTGGACATATCCAAGGTAGACCTCGTCGATCCAGAGCCAACCGACCTGCCAACGCAGGGTGGCCCGATCGAATGGCAAATCGAAGTAACGAACAGCGGCTCGATGGATGCGGTAAACGTCGATATCTCCGATGTCGCTACCGCCGACCTTACGAACGTAACAATTGTGAGCAGCTCCGATCCCGTTACCCAGACTCCATCGGGGTTCAACGTTCCTGGACCGATCGCCCCCGGCGCGACCTTTACGATGATCATCAGCACCATCGTCGACGGAACCGAATCCAGCACCCAGGTCAGCGTGAACACTGCCGACATATCGTGTTACCGCGACCGGTTTGGTCCGGCGGACGATCCCTCCTCAGACCGACCGTGCTATGACGACGTCGATGAGGCTACAGACGCAGTTCCCTATGTTTACCCCGATGTATCTATCGACAAGACACTCGTCACCATCGACCCACCCCAGGAACAGGACGATCCATTCTCGACGGGCCACGGTGGCCCAATCTGGTTCCAGGTAGACCTTGTCAACGACGGTGCTGGCACCGCGTGGAACGTTGCACTGAGCGATACGGCTCCGGCAGGGTTCTGTGCTGCCGATATCGGATTTCTCGACGTCGATGGCACTACCCCGATAGCGGGACTCAGCTTTTCAAGCTTGACGACAGCAGCATTCGACATCGTCGGCGTTGCAAACCTTGCCCCGGGCGACGGCGCAGCCGGTGGTCCCGATGAGTTCAGTTTCCTCTACGCGATAACGCCTTGTGGTGTCGTCGCCGACTCGCCCTTGTACGAAAACCGCATCGATGTGGCGTACGAAGATGGTCTTGGGAACACCTCGATCGATGGCGATGACTATGCCGATGACGCATCTGACAGCTTTGGGGCTGCATCACCAACGCTCGCCCTCACCAAGTCTACGACGGACACTCTGGTCGCTCTCGATACGACTCCGGGTGACGACAATTACGAGATCGTGGAATGGACTATCGAAGTTCAAAATACGTCGGCGACTCAGTGGGCGTACACGGTCGTAGTGGCCGACACGGTTCCAACAGGACTGCTCATGGACTTTGGCGACGCAATTGCGCAGGTGCCACAGCCCTCAGCGACGGCTGTAATGACCGACAACTCAACAAGTGGCACCGACCTGGAGTTTGTCATCGCTTCGATCCCTCCCGGTGGCAGCGTGACCATCACCGTTCCCACCTATCAAGACGGCACGATCCCGGCGCCTGATGACGCTGGTGACTACATCATGGTGAATACGGCGACGGTCACGTCAGCCAACGCGGCGTGTGACCCAACACTCGTCTGCACCGACGACGCTCAGACCGAACTCACCGTCCCATGGTTCCCTCCAACATTGCAGAAGACGGTGGCCGATGCCGACGAACCAGTCGATGCATCTGACGATCCGGATAGCTCAGCCTCGGGCGTGGCCGGTGAGGACAGCTTGCAGTACACCCTGACCGTAACGGTGCCAGACAACGATCCTGAGTCGACGAATGACGTCTGGGTCAAAGATGTCATCCCTCACGGCATCGAGATCGACCCTGGTTCGATCGCTATTGCTTGCGCTGGAGCTGGCTGTGACGCCGCTGCGACAAGCCTGGGCCTGGTCGCGACGTACCCGAACTTCTACGAAGAATACGCCTTCTGGTTAGGTGACGTTGGCGTGGGCGGCGCGACCTACACGATCACCTATGACGCAGAAGTGCTGCTGACATTTGACGACGGGACAGCGGTGCTGGGTGGATCGACGTACTTCTACACCGAAGGCGACGAAAAAATTGAACAGCTTGCAGCGACACCATTCATCAACCAGGCTGAGCTGCAATTCAATGCGCCCCTGCTGATTGGTGGCAGTGGCGACGTCGTCACCGCAGACCCGTACGCCGAGGATGGCGACGGCGATGCCACAACCCATGCAAATCAAGACGGTCAAGTTTCAGATACTGCGCAATACGACGTTGAGACACCACTCTTGGTCGTCGACAAGGTCGCGGACCGCTATCGGCCAACCGCTGGAGATTTGTACATCGCACCCACGGCTGGTTCACCCATCGAGTGGGGCCTTGGCTTTCAGAACGATGGCGTGCCCGCGAACTCTGTCTTCGACGACAATGACACGACATGGCTGGCGTCCGAAGTCGGTGATTGGTTCCGCTACACCATTGAGGTTCCAAACCTTGGTATCGCGCCGGGCTACAACATCACGTTCAATGATGATCTGACCCAGGACGGGGCAATGGTTCTCGATCCGACCTCAATCGTTACAACGGTCGGCGCATCGAGCGATCCAACCGACCCCGCGCTCGCAACACCACAATTGGCTGCCGCCGCTGGCACACCACTCGCTGGCGTTTGTTCCTACAACGACGGAGCGACCCCTGGCACAACTCGGGCATTGAGCGCCGATGACACCATCGACTGTTTTGACAATACCGGCCTTGCGGCTGGCGACTCGATCTTCCTTACGTATTGGGCGCAGACCCAGGTTTCGGGCGAACTGGAGTCATTTGGTGTTGCTGGCCCAGGCATCCCAGGCTCCGCGAGCCCGGATCTCATCCGCAACGTCGTAACGCTCGACAGCTACAACGCAGCGGCCGCACCGGGCGGCGAGATCATCTCTGGTGACACGGCATTCCATGAACACGTGGTGTTTACCCCTATCGCCGAAGTCAACTACCAACCCCAAGGTGGAATCTGTTCAGGCATCGGCGGCACCGAGACGCCCGACGGCACGCAGTTCACGATGACAGTGCGAACAGAGAACGGAATGCAGCGACGGGAGGCGGGCGATACCCCGGTGTACACCAGCGGTACATGGGCTATTCGTCCTGGCAGGACCGCAGATTATCCTGCTGATCCAGCCGGCTTCGCTATTGGCTACAACCAAGTCATCACCGTCACGCTGGCGCCAGGCCAGCAGTACGCCCCGAACAGCTCTGTTTGGAACATGGACCCGCGGATCGGCGCCACGACAACTGTCACACTTGGCGAGCCAGCGATAAGTGGCACGGTAGCTACAGGGCAGACCCTCACCTGGGACTCCACCGTCTTGGCTCCAGACATGCCAAACGAAGTCGACCCTGTCCTCTACTCAAACGGCTTTTGGCTTGCACCAAACCAGTTCACGACGCCCGAGTTGGCACAGTGGCTTGACTTTGACATCGTGGTCCCGCCGGGAGACAACTGGGGGCAGTCCTGGGGCCAGGCGACTCTGACATACGAAGATCAGCTCGGTAATGTTCAACGCACAGGTGGCGACTACCAATACACGATGACCGATCCCGAAGGTTGCGGTGGTCAGCCAGGAAACAATCTCAGGAAGTCTCCAGATCTTCCGTGGATCAACCCGAGTACGGGCGAGACCTACGATTCGGGCAGTCTTGACAGCGATGACGAGCACGAGTTCTTTGTGCTCAATCTCACCATGTATGTAGACATAGATGGCGTCTGGTTCGCCGACTATCTCCCCGCTGAATTCACCTACGCTGGCGATCCAAGCAATACGGCCACCTACCTGGCCGATCCGGAAACGAACATCCCAACCTCCATGTTTGCAAATGGGGGCACCGACCTCGCAACCGACATGCAAACGGTGCTCGCCGATAGCCCAAGCGCAGGTCAGACGACTGTCTTATACGGGCCATTTGACCTCGAGATCAACGACGACAACATCAACAACAGCGGTGGCACAAACTTCTTCATTAGGGTTCCGGTGCGTCGCACGCTGCCATACGACGAAGACACGTCGCCAGGGCAGTATCAGAACACTTCTGCGATACTCACAGGGCCAGACGTCGACAACCTGACGCCCACGGGCCTCGGCGACGATGGCGAGATGGAGATTCCACCGCCTAGCGCGGATCCTGTGGTTGCCAAGCGGATCACCAACTGGCAAGCATGTGAAGGCAATGTGACGGATGCCTGTGGCCTTTACGGCGACACCGCACAGTTCGAAATCGTCCTAGAACTGCCGAAATTCTTCAGCGGCAACGATGTCGTGATCGGCGACTCATTCCATCGCTTCAATTCGACCGTCGAACCCGACTGGGGCGACGCAACAAACATCAGCATTACGTGTTCAGAATCAGTTGTTGGAGGCCCACCATGCGACAGTGACGACGATGGCGCTGCCGACTTTGACTTCACTGCCGCTGCAGCGACGCCCCTCCAACCGGGAATGCAGTTGCCAACTCGCCCGCTTGGACCCACCGCGATTGATGACACGCTGAACGACGGTTCGCTTGGCTGGTACCTCGGCGACGTTGAGGCAGCCACCGATGGCAACGATCGATTCGTGGTAATCACATTCGACCTGCCAACTCCGGCAGCCGCTGATGCAGGAAATTATGCCAACTTGTTCGAGCAGAACCAGGTCTACCTGCGCTATGACGACGTAGACGACGGTCGCTGGTCGCAGTACTGGGACGGCTACGACCCCGTACTCGATGAAGGGCCGAACAACGCGTTCGCACCTGGCACCACCAACCATCTACAAAATTGGGCCGATTCGCTCTTCTATAGCCACAGCGGATCTGTGCGTTTCCTTGACACAGTCGCATACCGAATCGGCTACCCAACGCTGTTCATGCAGAAGTCATGTACCGGCCTTGAGCTGGTTGAAGCCGATTGGTTGCAAGCCGGAAGAGCTCCGACCCTGCACGCAACCCCAGCAGGTACACCAAATGTCACGTGCACGTTGAGTGTTAGAAACACTTCGACTAACTTCAACGCCCGCGATGTCGTGGTCACCGAAGACGACGATCTACTCGTCGACACGGTTTTTGTCGATCCAAACCAATCAGCAACATCGGCCCCGGTCGATGTGGAATGGGAAGTCACGGCAATCACTGCAGGCGGAGCGTTCACGACAGCACCGACCGCAGGGGCAACTGCGGGCGATCTTCAGGACTTTGCGTGGACCATTGGCCAACTCGATGCCGGTGAAACGGTAGAAATCTCTTTTGAAGCCCGAGTGGACTACCCGGCTACACCGTTCGCTTCGGATCCAGATGGGTCCATAGCGTGGCGGATTTCGAACCAAGCCTCGATCGACGAGTTCTACGACGACCCAGATCAGTACGTGGCCGCACTCGATCGACCAGATCCTGAGCAGATCGACCGGACATACACGAGGTCTTCAACTTTCTTCGCAACTCGACCTCGTGTCTCCGTTACGAAGTTCCCGGTCGACGCCGCCGAGCGATTCGACCGAAAAGGCGAGACACTAACGCTGCCTGACCAGGCGGCGGACTTTGCGCTCGCAAGCCTGCTGATCGACTGTGATGATGGCAACCACCCGTCGGGGCCGTCTCCAGCTGGCACCGCCAATTCACAAGACGTGCGGTCATGCTTCTACGACAACGGTCTCGCCTGGTATGAGTCCGATGCCTATGACCATCAAATCGTCCCGTCCAGCACCACAGAGTGGGGCGTTGGCTTTGAGATTCACCTCGCAGAGGCGATGTCTGAGGTTCGCCTTGCCGATTCTCTTCCGTTTGGCATGACGTACGTGCCTGGCACCGCCCGACTATGGAACCTCAGCACTGGCGGATCGGTCCCAATGACCGATCCGGCGGTTACTGCTGCGAGTGGCGTATGCAACGCAACTGGCGACCATACCGGTGGTGGCGATTCGATCGAGTGGACGTTTGCTCCGGGTGACGCCGATCCATTGCTGGCGGCCCCGTTTGCTACCGACGAGGCGTCGCTCGAAGCCGCTGGCTTCTCGACCTTCGAAGGGACCCGCGGCATCTTTGGCGTCATCTCGTTCGATGTTGCCGTGGCCGACTACGACACGATCTCATCGTGCTACGACGGCGACTTCGGCTCGTGGGACTGGTTCGAGAACCAAGCCACAATCGAGGCAGACCACGCTGCGGACCTGGGTTACGAGGAGTACTACGACCTCGAAGACGATGCGTTCCTACAGGTGCCCTTCCGCGACGGCATTACCTTGGACAAGCTCCCTGACGATGCGTTGGAGATCTCTGGCACGACGCCTGAATTCACCATCGAGATCGAGAATCACACGGAAGACCTCACGTACACGGATTTGACGGTTACCGACACGCTTGACATGACGTCGGATGCGTTTAATGAATTGCTCGATGCAGGTAGTTGTGCCGCTGTCGATGCCGCACTATGTCCGTGGATCGAAGTCGTCTCCACGTCACAACCAGGCTTCGTGCCCGTGTTCAACGAAGACTCGTTCACGTGGTCGTCCGGCCCGCCAAACGGCACGGCCACGATCGTGTGGTCAATCGCCGCATTGCCTCCTGAAACGGTAGTAGTCATCCATATGCCGATCGAGAGCGATCGTGATACGCCGACCGGTACGGAGTGGCTCAACGACGTGGTGTTGGACTCTCCCGACATGTATGCGCCGCTTGAGCAGGAAGCCGACATTACCTTCTTGGCTCCCTCGCCACCGCCGCCCGTCAGCAAGTCTGGTCTGGACCTGGGCACCGTCGGGAGCCAATTTGAGGTCACGGTCGACGTTGTCCTTGCGTCCGGCGAAGCGTGGCTCGACCTCGCTGCGGTCGACCTTGTCCCCGATGGTGTTGACTTCATCGACTACAGCAGCTTCGGCTGCACCTTCAGTGCTGGCCCCGCTACGGGCACCGCGTGTGACTCGTCGATGATTATCGAGATGACACCTGCGCCGGGCACCACCCCAGGCACAACCGGAATTGGCTGGTGGTTCGGCGATATCGCCGGTGACGCAGCTAATGACCGGACATTCACCTTTACCTACAGTGTTCAGGTCGCCGACGTCTATGCCGATGGAACCGCCGTGCAAGACGGTGATTCAATGACGAACACCGTGTACACGGTGTCAAGCGACTACGTCGACTGGCTCGCTAGTCCCGATACGCCAACGACCGACCCATTTGACGTCATCGATGACCTAGGAGGGTTCTCTTGGCCGCCAGAGCAAGGTGACCATACGACCGTCATTGGTGAGCCTGAATTGTTGCTCGACAAGTCGGTCGAAATCCTCTCGGGTGAGACGCCACTTGAGCCCGGCGACGTGCTTCAGTACACCGTGGTCGTCACCAATGTCGGCACATGGCCGGCCTTCCTCGTGCCCGTCAGTGACACGCCGTCGCCTTCGGTCGTGATCGACAACGCCACGTTCAACGCGACCGTCGACACTGGTGCCGGACCGGTACCGTTCGCTGGGGCATCACTGATCGACGGTTGGGCCCCGGTCGATCCAGCGCTTACCTTCTTCATCGGCGCGGTCGGTGAAGCAGGTGCACCTGATGGCAGTGACGTCATCACGCTCACCTATGAGGCGACCGTTTCCGATGACTACATCGATCTCGGGCTTGGCTCGATCGACAATGTCGCAGCCATCACCGGCTACCAAAACGACGCAACAGTCTTTGGGGAGCCCGGTCGGACCTACGACCCACCACCACCTGCAGATACAACACTGCCCGTAGCAAGTCCCTCGGTCACGATCGAGAAATTCACGAGCGACTGCGTATCTGAGTTGGAGGTTGTTGATACTGGTTCGAGTTCGAATTGGTGTTTGGTCGTTGAGAATGTCGGCGGCAACGTTGCCTATCTCGCTGAGGTCAACGAACTCCTTCCCCTTGGCTGGACCTATGACGCTGGTTCAAGCATCGTGACTCCCGCCGTGGCCACAGAACCCACCGTGACGACCGTGAACCAGAACGAGCTTCTTAACTGGGCAATCGGTGATATTGCGCCGGGTGAACAAGTCCAGATCGTGTTCAGTGCCACCGTTGCGATCGGTGCACCACAGTCGGTTGTCAACGTGTCCTCGGTTATTACGAAACAACGGATCGACGATGGTGCTGGCGGATTCGAGTTCGTAGAACCGCCGCTTGGCGCACCCGGTTATCGCGACAACGACTCCGCTACCAAGAGCCTTTCTGAGGTAAACCAAGACATTGCCAAGGGTGTTGGCGACCCCTATGACCCCGCCGTCGGAGTCGTCGAGACAAGCGTCTACGAAGGCTGTGCGACGAACCCAACGTCGACCGGTGGCTGTGACATCGACTGGTACATCATTGCGGTCAACGAAGGCGATAGCCAGCTCACCGACATCGTGGTGACTGACTACCTTCCAGTTGGACTCACGTACGTTCCCGGCTCGGCCACTTCGGTGCCAGCTGGTGCGATCACCGAGGTTTCTGCTGGGCCCGGCCCGGCTGGAACGACCGAGATCATTTGGACGATCGATGCGATGGCCGCTGGCGATCAAGTGATCATCGATATTCCAAGCACGGCTGTTTCGGGTCTCCCTCACGGAACCGAGTTCCTCAACCACAGCGAGCTCTATTCGAACGAGATTCCTGACCAGGTCGAGAACCAAGCCAAGGCGACGATTACCGAATCATCGGAGCCGCCCACAATTACGAAGGTGGCAACACCTGACGAACGTACCGTCGGCGAGCCATTTGACTTCACCATCACGGTGGACCTCCCTGGTCCGCAGGTGCTTGGCTTGCATGACGTAACGATCGTCGACATTCTGCCGACCGGCCTGAACTACATCGGCACGACATCTGCGTCGTGTGTTAGCGGCTGCGATGCATCCGTGAACGTCACCGAGATCACGTCGGTGGCAAACGCCGATGGCAGCACCGACTTGGGCTGGTGGGTTGGTTCGGTTGAACCAATTCCTGCCGACGGCGCTCAGATCGTGATCGTGTACCAGGCTTACGGAACCGCCGAGACCGTTGATATTGGAGAACTGGTCAATAGCGCCTCTGTGCTCGCTTCGGTGACACCACAGCTCGACGAACCTCCATCGGAGCCTCCAACCGATCCCGGTCCGGATGACCCATGGGATTACACCCCACCTCCGGTCGATGACACCGTCGAGGTGTTCGCGCCTGAGTTGGTACTCGACAAGGATGTTTCGTGCGATCCTGACGCCGAACCAGGCGACGGCGTCGACTACTGCCTCGTCGCTCCAGGACAGGTTGTTACCTACACGGTTACGATCGGCAACGAGGGCACGTGGCCAGCGTTCGAGATCGATGTAGTCGATGCAATACCTGCGTCGCTACTGACCAATGTCACCATGGACCCTGCAAACCCAGGGACTCTGGTCGACGACTGGACGGCAGCAGATCCAACCGTCATGTGGTTCATCGACGGACCACTTGCGGTAGGCGACAGCCTGACCTTCGTGTACACCGCCGAGGTCGCTGCCGACGTTTCAGCCGATGTGTCAATTGTCAATATCGCCGACATCACGTCGTATTGGGGCACACCTGAAGACGAACAAGATCCAACTGACCCCGACCAGTATCCCGAGTACACCGACACGCCCGACGACGAGGTCGAGCTGGTCATTATGGTTCCGGCCGTCGATATCGAGAAGGACACCAACGGTTTCGATTCAGATGTTGCACCAGGTCAGGTGATTACGCCTGGCGATCCGGTGACATGGACCTACGTGGTAACGAACACCGGAACCACCGTCCTCATCGACCTGCTCGTGAACGATTCCGACCCCGCGGTCAACGTTGACTGTGGCGACGGCTCGAATCTGATCGACGTCATGATCCCCGATGAAGTGCACACCTGTACGGCTACCGGTATTGCCGGAGCCGACGACTATACGAACGATTCAGATGTCGTTGGCACGCCAGCGGTTGAGGATCCGGACAATCCGGGCGACTACACCCCCGTCCCTGACGCTGACCCGGTCGAGGATGATGATCCATCGAACTACACCGGCGTGGTGCCCTCGATCGATATCGAGAAGGACACCAACGGCGATCAGGCCGACGACACGATTGGTCCGTTCATTGCACCTGGTGGTGTGGTGACGTGGACCTACGTGGTCGAGAACACCGGCGATGTGCCATTGGCTGACGTCGTAGTTACTGACTCAGACCCAGCTGTAAGCCTTGATTGTGGTGCTGGAAGCAACGTGATTGGCTTTATGTTGCCGGGCGCGCTTGTGACCTGTGTTGCTATTGGTATCGCGGAGCTCGGGTTGTATGAGAACATTGCTGATGTTGTTGGTGACCCCGTTTGGCCAACCGACCCAACCGACGGCTGCTGTGATCCTGAGGATCCTGATAGCTGGCCAACCGATCCAGAGGACTTTGGTGACACCGGCCAGGACGACGTCATCGACGATGACCCGTCTCATTACCACTCCGAAGACGGAGAGGTCCTGATTGAGAAGGACACGAACGGTTTCGATTCAGATGTTGCGCCTGGTCAGGTGATTGCTCCTGGCGATGCGGTGACATGGACCTACGTCGTGGCGAATGCTTCGGACACGCCTTTGGTCAATCTGGTTGTGAATGATTCTGATCCACTGGTAGCGGTGGACTGTGGTTCGGGCTCGAACAGCATTGCGCTGTTGTTGCCTGGCGCAAGTCACACCTGTACTGCTGACGGAATTGCTGGCAGTGGTCCTTACAACAACGTGAGTGATGTGGTTGGAACCCCTGGGGCCGAAGATCCGGATAACCCAGGCGACTACATCCCAATCCCTGGTGCTGACCCGGTTGATGATGATGACCCGTCGAACTACACCGGCGTGGTGCCCTCGATTGATATCGAGAAGGACACCAACGGCGACCAGGCCGATGACACGATTGGTCCGATTCTTGGCGAGGGCGACCTCGTGACATGGACCTATGTGGTTGAGAACACAGGCGATGTGCCTTTGGCAAATGTGGTGGTCACCGACTCAGACTCAGCTGTCACTGTCGACTGTGGTGCTGGAAGCAACGTGATCGACTTCATGTTGCCGGGCGCCACGGCTACCTGTACCGCTACCGGTACCGCCGAGATCGGGTTGTACGAAAACATCGCTGATGTCATTGGTGACCCAGTGTGGCCAACCGACCCAACCGACGGCTGCTGTGATCCTGACGATCCCGATAGCTGGCCAACCGATCCTGAGACATACGAGGAGACCGGCCAACCTGAGGTGATCGATGATGATCCATCTCATTACGTTGGCGCCGAAGGCGACGTGTCGATAGAGAAGGCTACGAACGGTGTCGACGCCGACGTGGCTCCTGGCCCGATCGTCTACCCAGGTGACCCCATTACCTGGACCTATACCGTTCTGAACACTTCCGGCACGCCGCTGGTGGACCTCATTGTCACCGACGATCAGGGAGAGTTCGTGAACTGCGGCGGGGGCTCCAATACAATTCCTCTGATCCTTCCTGGAGGTTCTCATCAGTGCACTGCTTCTGGCATCGCAATTGAAGGTCAGTACGAGAACCTCGGTTCGGTAATCGGAACACCAGCGGTCGAGGATCCAGACAATCCGGACACCTACATCGAGATTCCTGGTGCTGATCCGGTCGAAGACGACGATCCGTCTCATTACGCAGGTCTCGTGCCAGCGATCGATATTGAGAAGGACACAAACGGTGACCAGGCTGATATCACTTCTGGCCCACTGCTACAGGTTGGTGACGTCGTCACGTGGACCTATGCGGTTGAGAACACCGGCGACGTTGCGTTGCTGAATGTCGTCGTCAACGACTCCGATCCAGCCGTCAGCGTCGTTTGCAACAACGATGGTACGAACGAGATAGCGCTATTGGTGCCGGGTTATCTCTGGCTGTGTACGGCTCAGGGTGTCGCTGAACTTGGCGCCTATGAGAACATCGCTGATGTAACCGGAACGCCCGCTGGGCCGACCGATCCATCTGACGACTGCTGTGATCCTGACGATCCTGATAGCTGGCTTACCGATCCCGAGGACTACGCGCCAACTGGTCAAGACGATGTGATCGATGATGATCCATCTCACTACCTAGCAATTCAGCCCTCGGTCATGATCGAAAAGGCAACCAATGGTATTGATGCCGACGAGGCCCCTGGGCCGGTGTTGACTCCGGGCGTTCCGGTTGAATGGACCTACGTTGTGACCAATGATGGCCTGACAGCATTGGTCGCCTTGGATGTCACAGACGATCAAGGTGTCGCTATCGATTGTGGTGACGGCACGAACACCATCGCCTTGTTGCTTCCCGGCAACTCACACACCTGTACGGCCTCTGGCGTCGCAGCTGATGGCGCCTATGTCAACGTCGGATCAGTCGAGGGTGATCCAGCCATCGAAGATCCTGACGAGCCAGGCACCTACGTACCGGTCGACGGCGCTGACCCGGTAGACGACGATGATCCGAGTAACCATTTGGGACTCGACCCATCGATTGACATCGAGAAGACAACGAATGGCGAGCAGGCTGATGCGACCGCAGGGCCGCTACTCGGCCTCGGCGATCCCGTTGAATGGGTCTACGAAGTGACAAACGACGGCGCTGTGCCGGTCGTTCAAGTAACGGTCAGCGACTCGGACCCATCGGTCGATGTTGTTTGCCCAGGCGGAACCAACGTCATTGCGTTGCTCGTTCCAGGCGAGTCGGTCACGTGTGCCGCCAGCGGTATCGCTATTGCTGGTCAATACGAGAATCTCGGTTCAGCTTCCGGTGAACCAGTGTGGCCATCAGATCCAGCAGGTGACTGCTGCGATCCTGGTGACCCAGACTCATGGCCAGAGGACCCCGACGCCTACGAACCAACCGGCCAGGACGACGCAACCGACGAAGACCTCTCTCACTATGTCGCCTACGAAGGCGATGTAATGATTCAGAAGGCCACCAACGGTGAAGATGCCGACACCGTCCCCGGGCCACTTGTGGCTCCCGGCGATGCGGTTACGTGGACCTATGTCGTAACGAACACCTCTGGCAATGCGCTCGTGAACCTCACGGTTTCCGACGACCAGGGTGAGGCAGTCGACTGCGGTGACGGTTCATCAAGCATCGCACTGCTGTTGCCAGGTGAGATCGCTACGTGTTCGGCTACTGGATCGGCGGAGGCTGGCCAGTACATGAACACTGGATCTGTTGTTGGTACTCCGGGTCAACCTGATCCAGAGAACCCTGGACAGTACGTGCCTATCCCAGGCGCCCCAGACGCTACCGACGATGATCCCTCGCATTACTTGGGCGGCACGCCTGACGTGTCGATCGAGAAGGCTACGAACGGCATCGATGCCGATACGGCTGCCGATGGGCCAGACATCTTGGAAGGTGACGCAGTCACCTGGACCTATGTCGTGACCAACGACGGCGACCTACCAGTTGTTGACCTTGTGGTCACCGACGATCAGGGCGTCTCGGTTGACTGCGGTGAAGGCGACGGAACGATCGGCGTGTTGATGCCGGGCGATTCCCATACCTGTGAAGGTGTCGGCGTGGCGGGTGAATCGCCATATCAAAACGTTGGCGAAGTCACCGGTCTTGCTGCGTACGAAGATCCACTGAACCCCGGTGAGCTGATCGCTCACCCAGACCATCCGGTGTTGACCGGCGAAGATCCTTCGCACTACACCGGTATTCCTCTTGAGTTCGACTTGGCTCTGCGTAAGCGTCTCTTGCCAGCAGGTGAAGGCGAGCGCAACAGGACGTTCACGATCGAAGTGTTCAACCAGGGTTCATTGTCTGCGACAGACATTGAAATCACCGATCATCTGCCTGAAGGGCTTGAGCTCGCTGATGCTGATTGGACTGACGAGGGTGAGCGGATCCACTCGTACGTGATTCCCGGCCCGCTTGAACCCGGAGAATCGGTCGTTGTCGAGATCGACATCAATGTCGTTGTCCTTGGTGACTACGTGAACGTTGCGGGAGTTGCTAGTGCCCAGGCAGTACATCCTGAGTCTGGCGAGGAGCTAAGCGTGAGCGATATCGACTCACCGTTCAACGACACCGAGACTGACTTCGTTGTCGACGATGTGATCGACAACAGCGAAGGCGACGAGGATGACTCGGACATCGCGACGCTAAACATGGCGCCACCGCCTGCCAGTAGTGGCACGCCGGGAAGCCCCGCACTGGAATATCCAGGTCCCTTCACCCCAGCCAGCCCAGCGGATCCACCATCGGATCCTCCGCCACCGAGTGGACCACTTGCGTACACCGGTGGGCAAAGCCGGCTCGTGATGACGTTTGGCTACCTCTTGCTCATCGCTGGCCTGGTCGTGGTGGTTGCAGGGCGTCGTCGCCGATTCAAGGATGAGGACTAACACGAGGACCAGAACTGGGCCTAGCAATTCTAAAAGTGACACAAAAATTCGCTCGATTGGGTCAAGACATACCCCAAATGGCCGACCGTATAGGTCAAGGAGCCTTACATATGCGAGTCATTTTTAGATGCTGCCTAGTTCTGGTCGTCATTGCCATCGCGGCATCGTGTTCTGACCAAATCTCAACGAGTCAAGGCGAGAGGCGTGCCGATGTCGGCGCGCCTGTTGATTCGCTAGTTTCCGAGGTCGTCGGCGACGATGTACAGGAAGCCACCGGTGCGGAGCTGGCGAGCACGCAGCCCCGTGCAGACGAGTGTCCGTTTACAGCCACCAACTCAACGACGACAATATTGGAGTCGCTCGCAGGGGATTTACGGTCTTCGGGCGAATCAGCATTGGCCAATGACGTAGATGATCTTGCCGTCAAGCTGGCTGACTCGGAACCAACCGCTGAGGTGCTCGTGCAAACGATGAACGTGCTTCCGTCGGCGCAAGCAGCGCTTGCTGGGCGCACCGATGTCAGTTGTCTGAGTATCCTCGAGGGTGCGCTTGGTCGCATGGGCGCGCCGAGTGGGGCCGACGAGTCAAACGATGCAGTGGCGCTGGCTTCGGCCGGTGATGATCTCGCTTCGGTAATTCAACGTGGCTACCGACTGCCGGCCGCCGATGCGGCGTGCGTCGCTGGCAATCTTGAACAGTCGGGCGAGACCCCAGAAGTCAGCGAGATCGATGAGGTCGACATTCTTGTCGCTCTGTCAGACTGCGCCAACCAGAGCTAGTGCCGCTACCGGCTACGGCACGAGTCGAACGACTGCGCCAGGTGCCACACACCGTGGATCTCCATGACGGCGAGCGTAGAGCGCACCCGACGGGTCGTGCACCGAGATAGTCCGTGCCATATGACGCAAACTAGATTGGCATCCATGAGTCGAGCGAGTGTTGCTGAGTATCAAGACCGGGCCGACATCATTGATGTCACCCACGCGTACTGCTGGGCTCTTGACCGAAATGAGTGGCACGAACTCGATGACGTGTTCTTGCCCGAGGCCACAGCGCAGCTCGGCAGTCATACCTGTGGCGACCGCGACGAGATCAAACGGGTCTGTTCTGACTCGTTGGGCAAACTCGACGACAGCCAACACATCGTGGCCACACATCAGGTGGTCGTCGATGACGACACTGCAACCAGCCGGTGTTACCTGCATGCGCAACACGTTCGCCGCGACGCACAAGGCGGGCCGCACTACGTCGTTGCGGGCCGGTACGAAGACGAACTTGTGCGCACCGACGTCGGCTGGCGAATCAAGCATCGTGTGCTCACGGTGATGTGGACCGAGGGCAACGTCGGCGCAGTCCGAGGCAATTAGTCGGTAGAAGCCAAGGTTTGCCGACGGCGGCTTCTCGCGAGTCACCACTCTGAGCAATAATGAATGAGCATTCTAAAAGGAACGTTGATGACCGCTGTAGAGACCAACGCTGATCAGATATCGATTGAAGACTTCGAAGCCGAAGTTGCGGCATGGCTCAAGGAAAACGCCAAGCTAAAGGTTGCCGAAGACGGGCCCGCGCCCGAGTGGGGCGAAGGCGAGTTCAGCGTCTCGATCTTCCATAATCTTGAGCACGACAACGAGCAGAACCTGTTGAACGAGATTGCGTCGTGGGTGCAGACCAAGTCTGAGCAGGGGTACCACGCGATCACGTGGCCGACCGAGTTCGGCGGCCGTGGCTTAAGCCAACAGCATGCTCGTGCCTACACCCGCCTCGAACGTGATTACGACCTGCCAGGTCGCCACGAAGCAATCAGCGTGACCATGGGACTCATGGCGCCCACCATTCGCCTATTCGGCAACGACCAACAAAAGGCCGACCACGTCGCCACGTTCCTAAAGGCCGAAGAGATCTGCATACAGCTGTTCAGCGAGCCCGGTGCCGGAAGCGACCTTGCAGGTTTGGCGTGCCGTGCCGTCAAAGACGGCGACGAGTGGGTCATCAACGGCCAAAAAGTCTGGACGAGCGGTGCGCAGTTCGCGCAGTGGGGTCAGTTGATCGCTCGAAGCGATGTCGACGCCCCCAAGCACAAGGGCCAGACTGCGTTCATCCTGCCGCTGGACCTACCAGGCATTGAGGTGCGTCCGATCAAACAAATGAGTGGTGGAACATCGTTCAACGAGGTCTTCTTCAATGATGTTCGTGTACCTGACTCGATGCGGCTCGGCGACGAGGGCGAGGGGTGGAAGGTCGCACTTACCACGCTGGGTTTCGAACGCGATCACTCACAAGATTCTGGCGGCGGCGCTTCCAGGACCGGCGGCTCTTGGACCCAGGTTCTTGATACCGCTCGTGCGCTCGGTGTTACCAACGACCCGGTGATGCGTCAAAAGCTCGCCGACCTGTTCATTCACATACAGGTCGAGTCCTACACGCTGCGTCGCGCCGCTGACCTGGCAAAGGGTGGCACACCGGGGCCCGAGGGGTCACTCGGCAAGCTGCTGTGGACCGAAGGCATGACGCGCATGTCGAACGTGGTCAGCGATATTTTGGGCCAACGCCTCACGGTTGATACGAACGAGTGGGGAACCTACGCATGGGGCGAACACGTACTCGGCGCACCGGGTTATCGCATCGCCGGTGGCAGCGACGAAATTCAGCGCAACATCATTGGTGAGCGGGTGCTTGGTCTTCCGGGCGAACCCCGCACCGACAAAGGCATGGCGTGGAAGGACGTACCGCGTTAGCAGCACGTTAACCGACGGCGCCGTCGGTGTGGTCGAATGAGAAGCACACGCACATAAGGAAACAGGGGAAGATCATGGATCTGGGACTTGCTGGTAAAAAGGCACTCGTAACTGGCGCAACCAAAGGAATTGGCCGAGCCATCGTTGAAACGTTGCTCGACGAAGGAGCTTCGGTGGCCATTTGCGCTCGCTCTGAAGACGGCGTGAGCGCAGCGCTTAGCGACCTTGCCTCGCGAGGCACCGTGTGTGGCAGCGCTGTCGATGCTGGCAAACCTGACTCGCTCGCTGGTTGGGTGTCGTCGTCAATCGAAGAACTTGGCGGCTGCGATATCTATGTGCACAACACGTCGGCCAAGCCTCAGCGCAAGCCCGAAGACTGGATCCACAACTTCAACATCGACCTCATGTCACTCATTGGTGGCGTCGGCGCAGCCCAAGAGGCGCTTGCCGATGGCGGCGGTGCGCTCTGTAGCATCGGCACGAGTGCTGTCGGCGAACACTTCGGTAGCGGCTCGGGCAGCTACAGCGCCTTCAAGGCTGCGGTTACGAACTGGACGCTCGGCCAAGCACAGGTACTTGGTGCTCAGGGTGTTCGTTGCAACGTTGTGTCACCTGGACCGATCTTCGTTGAGGGTGGTGACTGGAACATGATCAAGGACAACATGGCTGACTTCTACGCAGCAACCGAGAAGACCCACCCCGGTGGCGCACTCGGCGACGTGCAAGATGTCGCGAACGCCGTCGCCTACATGTGCAGCCCAGCAGCAAAGCATGTCAACGGCGCAAACCTGACCGTCGACGGTGGCTTTATGAAGCGCGTCAACTACTAATGGCAGAGCATCCAACGCGCGTAAACGCGTGGCTCGTCGCTGGTGGCAAGTACCACGACATCGATTATGCACGCGGAGAGCTACTCGCCCTGCTTGGCGAACATCCTCACGTGCGCACTCAGGTATCGAACAAGTGGACCGACATCGACGACATCGTCGCCAGCGACTTTGTGATCAGCTACACCTGTGATGTTCGGCCCACGGTCGAGCAGCAAGAGAAGATGCGTGCCTACGTCGAGAACGGCGGCCGCTGGCTTGCACTCCATGGCACGAACTCGGCGCTCGAGTTCACCGACGGCGGTGTTGACGCACCACGGTGCTTTCCGCTCTGGGCAGACACTCTCGGAAGCCAGTTTGTAGCCCACCCTCCAATCCAGCCGTACACGGTCGAAAACAAGGCGCCGGACAACTGGTTGGTCCAAGGCATTGATGCCTTTGAAACCGACGACGAGCTCTACAACTCTGAGTATCACGATCGCGACAACCTTGAGGTCCACCTGGCCACCCATTGGTCGGGCGAGGCTGCGGGGTTCATCGAGAGCGACTGGACCGGACCCGACGACATGCACCTCGTGCAGTACCTACGTCCTTTGGGCAAAGGCGCCGTGTTGTACAACACGCTCGGTCACTGTCGGGGTCACTGGGATCTCACCGAACGAGTCCCCTATTACCCCAACGTTGAACGCGGCTCATGGGAAGTCCCTGAATACCGCGAGCTACTTCGCCGAGGTATGCGATGGGCCATGGGAGGTAGTAGCTGAGTCGTTCCGGTAGCCAGCTACGAACGAAGTACACGCCTGTCCTAGGTTTAGTTTCAGAAACGATAACTGGGGCGACGAAATACCTGATGATCCGGCCAAAGCCGGAAGCCAAGCGGTGAGCGCAGCGAGCAAGCGCCGCGGAAAGAGAGCCATGGAAATCACCAACGAAGTATTGAAGGATCTGCACCACAGAATGATCCGCATCCGCTTTTTCGAAGAGGCCGCGGGCAGGCTTTTTGAGAACTCGGAGATGCCCGGCTTTATCCACTTGTACGTGGGTGAAGAAGCCGTAGCGGCTGGCGTGTGCGCTGCGCTGCGTCCCGATGACCAGATTGGCTCAACCCACCGTGGGCATGGTCACTTGGTCGCCAAGGGCGGCGATCTTCACAAGATGATGGCTGAGCTCATGGGCAAAGAAGACGGCTACTGCAACGGCAAGGGTGGGTCGATGCACATTTGTGATCTCGACCTGAACATGTTGGGAGCGAACGGCATCGTTGGTGCCGGCGCACCCATCGCCGTTGGTGCTGCGTTCGCTAACAAGTACCGCGGAAACGACACCGTCGCGGTTGTCTTCTTTGGCGACGGCGCGACCAACATTGGCGCCTTCCACGAAGCGGCAAACATGGCTGCGGCACTCAAGCTTCCCGCCGTGTTCGTTTGCGAGAACAATGAATATGGCGAGTACACGCCACGCCATAAGACCATGGCGATCGACGACGTCGTCGATCGCGCTGCCGGTTATGGCATGCCCGGCGTCATGGTCGACGGCATGGACGCCGTCGCTGTGTATGAGGCAACGACCCAGGCGGTCGCTCGAGCACGCGCTGGCCATGGGCCGTCGTTCATTGAGGCCAAGACCTACCGTTACTACAATCACCACGGCGTGCAGATCATGGGCTTTAAGTACCGCACCGACGAAGAGGTCGATATGTGGAAGGCCCGTGATTGCATCGACACGATGGAAGCCAACATGCTGGCCAACGGTGTCATGTCACAAGCTGAGATCGACGCCGTGCGAGGCGAGGTGCAAGCGATCGTCGATGACGCCGTTGAGTTTGGAAGAAACAGTCCCTATCCACACGTCGACACGATGCTCGATGACGTCTACACCGTAGGAGCGAACTAATGACGGTCACGGAGACGGAAACCGAAAACGCACTGCGCGAACTGACCTACCTGGGTGCGGTAAACGAAGCGCTTGATCAGATCATGGCGCAGGACCCTGACGTCTTTTGCGCTGGGGAGGACGTCGGCGCCAACGGTGGCGTGTTCGGCACCTTTGGTGGCCTGCAAGCCAAGTATGGCGAAATGCGTTCGGTCGATACGCCGATTAGCGAACAAGCCATCATCGGGCTTGGTATCGGCGCTGCGGTCGCAGGCCTGCGACCTGTCGTTGACCTGATGTTTATGGACTTCATCCTTGTCGCCATGGACCAGATCGCAAACCAGGCAGCCAAGCTCAAGTACATGTTTGGTGGCAAGACATCGCTGCCCATGACGATCACCACGAATGCTGGTGCTGGACTTTCTGCTGCTGCGCAGCACAGCCAAAGCCTTGAGGCAATGCTGTGCCACGTGCCGGGGCTCAAGGTCGTGATGCCGTCGACCGCACACGACGCCAAGGGCTTGCTCGTTGCGTCTATCCGCGATGACAACCCAGTGATCTATGCCAAGCACAAGCGTCTGTTTGGCGCGAAGGGCCCATGCCCCGAGGACTTGTTCGAAGTTCCATTGGGCGTGGCCAATACCACCCGACCCGGCAGTGATGTCACGATCGTGACCTACGGCCGCATGGTCGGCGAGTCACTCAAGGCCGCGTCGACCCTCTCGGGTGAAGGCGTCGAAGTTGAAGTCATCGACCTGCGCACGCTGCAGCCAATGGATAGTGAAGCCATCCTTGCTTCGGTGAAGCGCACGCACCGTTGTGTCGTTGTCCACGAGGCTGTGCGTTTCGCTGGGCTTGGAGCGGAGATCGCTGCACAGATTCAAGAGGAAGCGTTCGACTACATCGATGCGCCGGTTGGTCGTGTCGCCGCTCCCTTCTCGCCAGTGCCGTTCTCACCTGGCCTCGAAGGTGCGTACGTGCCAGACGCCAAGCGCATCGCCGACGGCGTTCGCGCTGCTGTCGCACGCGGTTAACTCGTACCCGTTACCGCTGTGGGAACCGTTGGGATCATTGCAAATCCCGCCGCGGGCAAGGACATTCGACGACTGGTATCGGCAGCGTCGCCGACATCTGACATGGCCAAGATCGGCATTGTTCGTCGCGCCCTGGTAGGAGCGATCGAAGGTGGCGCCGATCGAATCCTGATCGCCGACGATCACAAGTCGCTCGGCCACCAAGCCATTGGCGGCCTTGATCAGTCGTTCGATGTGCCGGTTGAAGTCATCGGCGAAGAAGTGTTGCCAACGTCGTTCCATAGTCGCCGCATGGCTTCGCAATTGCGCGATCTTGGTGTCGGCGCGTTGGTCACGCTGGGCGGCGATGGAACTCACCGCGACATTGCCAAAGGCTGGCGAGATGCGCCCATGGTCCCGGTGTCTACCGGTACCAACAACGTCTTTCCCCAGATGATCGAGGCGACGGTCGCCGGGCACGCAGCGGCCGTTGCAGCGTCTAGTCGGCGGCCACTCGCCGATATTGCGCACCGGGCCAAGGTGCTCGATGTCACTGGCGTTGGGATCAAAGACGATCTCGCGCTGATCGACATCGCCCTGGTCGACGGCATGTTCACCGCCGCCCGGGCGGTCTGGGACGTCGACCTGTTACGGGAGCTTCTAGTCACGACCGCCGAGCCAGCAACAATTGGTCTATCTTCGATCGCGGCTCGGGTGCACCCGGTAGGTCGCCGCGATCCTGGCGGGGTGCATGTGAAGCTGGGTGATGGCGTGGCGCAGAACGTGCGGGCGCCGATCGCACCTGGTCTCTATCACGACGTTGGTATCGACAGCGCCGTCCGCATCGCTTCGGGCGACGCAGTCACCCTGACCGGCCCTGGCGTGCTGGCCTTCGACGGTGAACGAGACGTCGTTCTCTCACCCGGCCAAGAAGTCACCGTCACCCTGCACAACGATGGTCCCTGGGTCATCGACGCCACTGCTGCCTTGGAGGGTCTGTAGCAGAAAAGAATTTTGACATTCATGTAGCGGATTCTGCTCGTGTGGCCGTTTAGGGGTGATGGAACACACAACATGTACGCCACTGGTGGCGCTGTGACAGCGATGATGGAGCCGATGGATCCACGTGCAGGACGCGATTGTGGGCGACGGCTTGAGGACTTTCTTAGCGAGTGCCGCCCGCGGCTTATGCGAGCGTTCTTGGGAACGCTCGGCCCGGGTCGCGCTGACGACGCGCTGAGTGCTGCCTTTGAATGGGCTTTCGTCAACTGGGAGCGCCTGATGGCGATGGAGAACCCCGTTGGCTATCTCTTCCGGGTCGGAACGACCCGTTCGATGCCCCGTAGGTCGCCGCTCGAACTGCCTCTTGCTGGTGAAATCGGACTTCCCGAATTTGAACCGAAGCTCGTGCCAGCACTTCTGAAGCTACCAGAGACGCAACGAACCGCCGTGTGGCTTATTCACGCGTGCGGATGGACTTACGCCGATGTTGCCGCGGCAATGGAGATCGGTGAATCGACAGCCGGAACACATGCCAGCCGCGGACTCGCAACGTTGCGCCGCAGCCTTAAGGAGCGATCATGACAAACAGCACGCCATCGCAAGACCCAAGAGAAACAGGCCCATCTGAAGCAGACGTGGTGCACCTACTCGGCAGGTACGCCGATGCGCTGCAAGCACAGGACGCACACGCTTCGGGGTCAAACGAATTTGCAAGGCGAAGGGCGCACGAACCTGCCTCGCCAAAACGGAAGGTAACTGTGGAACCAGATACCGAAATTGATCAGCATCCGGCGGACGCCAGCGTCAGGCCAGCGGTGGAGAACAAAGCGGGGCGCAGGCGTCTGCTCGTCGGAGCGCTTGCGGTAGCGGCAGCAGTTCTCGTGGGTGGCATCCTGTCGACGAACAACGGGCCGACTCAGTTGGACGTCACCGACGCGGCTAATGAAGACGTCGCAGCTGAAGAGGCGACGCCTGAAGAGGTCGATGCCGACAGCACCGAGGGTCAAGCCGAGCCAGGTGAAGAGGAAACCGAAGCGGTCTTCGACAATGGGGCTTCCCCGGTGGGCTCCAGCTTCGTACCACTAAGGGTCGTCTACGCAGACGGCGAGTTCGTGAGCATCGGATCAGGCCCCTCAGGCACCACCGTTTCACGCTCGGTCGATGGTACCGATTGGTCGACCACCACTGTTGAGGGCATCCCGGACAACGCGAATGCCTACATGCTCACCCAGGCCGATTCGGGTTGGGTGATGATCGTCGAGATCGACCCAGCGTTCGACGAAGCTGACGAAGTCGACCGCGTATCTGACGGACGCGATGTCGAGCGCTGGCTGGCGAGGTCGTCTGACCTGGTCAATTGGACTATCACCAAATTTCCCGACCTCAAACTCGATGAGTCCGAGAGCGCATGGGCCAACGGAATGGCTGTGGTGGGTGACCGCGTTGGAATCGTCATGGATGTGCTGCCCACCCAACCACCAGAGATTGCCATCCTTGTCGACGCAGGAGTGATTCCTGAAAGTGGTCTTCAGGACTACTGTGGATTCGGCGTTGATGAAGGAGGCCCCATCGTTGGTTACACCTGCGGCTTCGGCGATGGGCAAGGCCCAGAAGAGATGTTGTTCCGTCTCGATCCGGGTGATCCGGTGTACGACGAAATCGAAGCCCTCTACGCCAATCCTGAGGACCACGTACAGCCGTCAACAATCCTCTCCGGTCCCCTCGATGGGCCGTTCGACGTCAGCATGCTTCCCGCAAGAGCGCATCCCTCGTCGATCGTTGCCGTAAAAGACGGATTTGTCGTCGCTGTCTCCGGCCGACGGTCAGCAATAGTACTCACATCTCCTGACGGCATTACGTGGACACCCGCGGGCGAGCTCGACGAAGTCAACAGTTTCGATTCGGTTGTTGCATCGGGTGGCCGGCTGCTTGCGTCCAGCTTCTCCGGCCCCAAAACCGGCTCGATCGAAGTGCGGTCGAGCAGCGATTCTGGAGCGACGTGGACATCGAGCCCGATCGAAACTGAGTTGATCGAAGCGTATGGCACGGCGGTGGCTGGACCTGCTGGCTTTGCAATTCTGATCGAAGGTTCACAGTGGTCCGACATCGGGTGGGATATCTCGAAGGACGGTTTCACAATGGCTCTCGATATCACCACCGGCCTTGTGACCCTGACCGGTCCTGGCGGCGAGATCATCCATGACTCGGTGTCGCTGGTGGATGCCTTCACCGGCGGCATCGACAGTGTGGTTCGCACCGAAGGAGCTTTTAGCGGAGCGCTCGTGTGGCTCGATCCTGAGACCGGTGACGATTTGGTGTTGATCGATGAGTCCGACATGGAGGCCGCCGAAGAAGAGCATCTCGAACGGATGAGCTCCTTCGAAAGCGCCTTCGAAGAGCAGTCCTGGGCGGGCGAAATTTGGTTCAGCGCAGATGGCCTCACCTGGACGTTTGTCGAAACAACGGAGACCAACAAGGACAATGGCCATTTGGAAGTCAGCGCCGTTGGCGACGATGAGATCCTCGTTCGTATCACGCCGTTGCGCGAAGCACCTGCAGAGTTGTGGGCTTTTGAACGAGAGGATCGAGCTCCAAATGAGGAAGAGATGGAAGCACTCGATTCGTTCTTTTCAGTTGAGGAACGATTCTCGACTACCTGGCGGTCGATTCCTGTCGGCTAGCTAGGCGTAGATCCTGAGGACGTTGTTCAGATTGGCGGGTCTCCTTGAGAATGAGGGTGCTTAGTCACACAACACTCAAGGAGAGCCATGGAACTTCACGGGAATGCTCGTCTTTGTCCATTCCAGCGTCGGTTCCATGTGCACCGGGGTGCAAAAGCAGCACGTGCGCACAAAAACGAACCGGTCAGATGGTACCAACAACGTCTTTCCCCAGATGATCGAGGCGAGGGTCGCCGGGCATGCCGCGGCCGTTGCAGCGTCTAGTCGGCGGCCACTCGCCGATATTGCGCACCGGGCCAAGGTGCTCGATGTCACTGGCGTTGGGATCAAAGACG
>Ga0209828_1000040_pt1 | contig 95640 bp, 87 predicted proteins | sample MaitaG_FD_187429 | JGI IMG/M metagenome (GOLD analysis project Ga0209828, IMG submission 187429) | Marine algal microbial communities from Maine, USA - Maine_Asex2 metaG (SPAdes) (version 2) | ecosystem: Host-associated > Algae > Red algae > Unclassified | place: Maine, USA | collected 2015-01-05
CCGCCACACCCGAGCCCACCGCCACACCCGAGCCCACCGCCACACCCGAGCCCACTGCCACGCCCGAGCCCACCGCGACGCCCGAGCCCACCGCGACGCCCGAGCCCACTGCGATCGCAGCGGTCGATGACATCGAAGCTGATGGCACCGATGAAGCTGTTGACGAAGCGGCGACAGAGGACGATCCAACTGACCAAACAGCAGCAACTGTCGCAGACGGTTCTGAGATCTTCGCGACCAGCTGCGCAAACTGTCATGGAGTAACGGGCGAGGGCACCGATCGGGGCCCTGCGCTTATCGGCGTCGGGCAGTTCTTTATCGACGACGCATCGCCAGTAGTCGCACTTGTGACCAACGGCGGAACGAACATGCCAGGGTTTGGTGACAAACTATCGGCTGAGCAGATCGACGCAGTCGTCAGCTATTTCGTGGAATCATTCCAGTAGGCCACGGGTACCTACTCAACGATGATCTCGACGCAGTCGGGGACTCACCGCCGTATAGCCAACTTCTAAGGCATAGATGTCATCTGACGAACCAATAAACCACATCGAGTACTTCTGGCGTCCAGGTTGACCATTCTGTATGCGACTCAGTTTGGGTCTAAAACGGGCGCATATTCCGGTAAACAAACGCAACATCTGGGAGAACCCAGACGATGCCGCAATCGTCCGGTCGATCGCTGACGGCAACGAGACAGTACCCACCGTTGTGATTGGGCCGGTCGACTTGGTCAACCCGAGCGTCAAGCAAGTCAAGGCGGCGTTACAAAAGCACGCGCCGCATCTGCTTTAGAGGCCGGCGTACCAGTCGTAGCCGCGGGAGCCCCAGTAGTCATTCTCGGGTTGGGTATCTGAAAAATGAATCGTGCCAATCCGCTTGATCTGCTTGGTTCCGTACTTCAGTGGCGTGGTTAGTCGTACGGGCGCGCCGTGTTCGTGAGATAGCGGCTCCCGCTGGAGGTCAAGTGTCAGCATGGTTTGTGCGTGCATCATTGATGCCATGTCGAGCCCGACATTGAACTCGCCGTCTGGCGTTGACAACCCAACAAACTCGGCTTGCACCTCGTCAGGATAGAACTGGTTGGCAAACTCGGAGAAACGAACTCCTCCCCACGTAACCACGTGCGACCAGCCCTCGACACACTTGTGCTCAACCGTCATCTCGGTTTGTGGAAGCGCCCGAAGGTCGTCGACCGTATGCGTCCCCAGGGTTTCGCCGGAACGACCCACGACCGTTAGCTCCCACGACGCTAGATCAAGCTCCTCTCGGATCCCGTGGCGGCCGTTTACGCGCATCATGGAGGATTCAGCAAACGCAAACTGCGGTGCGTTCGCCCCATCGCGAAACAGGGTGCGCCAAACACCCTCGTTGAGTTCGTGTGCGTCGCGCAGGACATCAGGGATGCGGTTGTCTTCAGGTCGTCCCTGCAGTGTGCGCCAGCCGAGAAACGCTGCTACGGCACTACCCGCACCCACCAATAGTGAGCGGCGCGACATCGAACGAAAGCTGCTGTGGCTCATGGTTCGACCGCGCGAGTCGCCTGCGACCCGGTGGTTTGGAGCCGATGCGTCGAACCTCCCGATGGGTTGTTCGACGTCTTCAGGTTCGCTAAATACGTCGTTGGGATCCGTCATGAGCTGACCTCCTGATCGACAGACATACTGTCTTGAACGTCGCTTACGTTTTCTACGTGATCGAACGGCGAGACATCGAGCGCTTCGGTTGCAATGACGTCGGTGCCAGCGGCAAGGTCGAACAACGTGCGGCGACCCGAGTGCAAGATGATGCGATAGATGGCGAAAACTGCCACAAGCACGATGATGACAAGCCCAACGATGACGAGTGGGCTGATGAGTAGCAGTAGGAATGGAGTCCACCTGAGCGAGCGGATGAGGGCTGCAACGACGCCTGGCTTCTGGGTGTGATCGTGCGTCTTCACAACACGCAATCCTGCGACTTGTTTGCCAGGCGTTGAACCTCGAAACGCGACCCATGCGAAGTCCCAGAGCACCGCCAACACGATGCTTGCTGTCGCGATTGCGGAGAACCACCAGGGATTCTCGCCGGTGTCGGCGGCAACGATGAGCAAGATGATCACTGTCGGAATCGCCACTACCGAGATGACGTCTCGGATACGAGCGTTGAACCGCATCTCGGCCGTACCTGCGAGGGGTGCTGGCCCACTAGCGGGTAGCAGTTCGTAACCAGTGACCATTGAAAAGAGGTTCGACAGTCCGGCCCGTGCCACTTGCAGGATATGGATGACAAAGAAGGCAATGAAGCCGATCGTTACAGCGAAGTGCAGGAACCGCGCTGCGCTGTAGCCGCCGAGCATCGTGGTTAACAACGAAAGCTGGGTTGGCCGGTAGATGGCGAAGCCGGTCACGATCGCCAAGGCACCCATGACCAGAACACCTGCATAACTGAGTTGCTGCACGCCGTTGTACTTGCCCTGCGGTGGCGCCTCTTTGCGGATACCGAGCTCATGGAGCAATACCGCTGGCATCGTGCGGAGATCGTCTTTGGTCGGCAGGAAGTTGCGCCAGCCACCAGTGCGTAGGAGGTAGGCGGTAAATGCGGCTGCGTTGATGACGAAAAGCCAGCCGAAGGCGAAGTGAAATGCCATGCCTCGAGCAAGTTTGCGGTTCAGGTTGAGCGGCTCATTGACCCAGTCGGGAAAGAACTCAAAGATCTCCCACCCACCAATACCGAAGACGAACGGGTCACGAAGGTCGGCCCAGTAGATCCGCAGGCCGCTCCAGATCATCACGGTGAGCAGCGGGAAGTTGATCCAATGCATCCATCGATTTCCGCGGCGATGCCGCTCGATGGCAATGCGCTCGCTACCGCTATCCGATCGGCTCATATGGTCGCCTTCCTGAGAGATATCCACAGTCAACTAAACCCGTCGAGTACCCAAAACTAGTTCTCGACTGTGCGAAACATCTTCGAAACTAGAATTTTTACGCCAAAGTGCCACCTCTCGATATGTCCCGAGTAGGCGCCAAAAGCAGTACTGCCGGGCCTCTGGAGGCCCGGCAGTATGTAGTTCATTTCGCCTCTCGCCCAAGCGAGCGAAGCGAGTGGACTTCCCTACATCATGCCGCCCATGCCACCCATTGGATCGCCACCGCCCATAGGCATTGCGGGAGCAGGTTCTGGCTTGTCGGCCACGAGAACCTCGGTGGTGAGCAGCAGGCTCGCGATGGACGCTGCGTTTTGCAGTGCCGCACGGGTTACCTTGGCAGGATCGATCACGCCAGCTTTAACGAGGTCGGCCATTTCGCCGGTTGCGGCGTTGAAGCCGTTTGAGCCTTTAGCCTTTTCGACTTGCTGCACGATGATTGCGCCTTCGAAACCTGCGTTGTCTGCAATCAGTTTGGCTGGAGCAGCCAGGGCGTTGTAGACAGCCTGGGCGCCGGTTGCTTCGTCGCCGCTGAGTGACTCAACGACCTTGGCAACTGCCTTGCGGGCACGCACGAGAGCAGTTCCTCCGCCGGCGACGACACCCTCTTCGATCGCGGCGCGAGTCGCCGAGAGTGCATCTTCGATGCGGTGCTTCTTTTCTTTGAGCTCGACTTCGGTCGCGGCACCAACCTGCACGACGGCAACGCCGCCGCTGAGCTTGGCGAGGCGCTCTTGGAGCTTCTCACGGTCCCAGTCGCTGTCGGTGTTGTCGATCTCAGCCTTGATCTGGCTTATACGACCTTCGACATCGGCCTTCTTGCCAGCGCCTTCGATGATGGTGGTGTTGTCCTTGGTGACAACAACCTTGCGCGCTTTGCCGAGCATGTCGACCGTGACATTGTCGAGCTTGAGCCCGACCTCTTCGGCGACGACCTGGCCGCCAGTCAAAATGGCCATGTCCTGCAGCATTGCCTTGCGGCGTTCGCCAAAACCAGGAGCCTTGATGGCCACCGATGTGAAGGTTCCACGGATCTTGTTCACTACCAAAGTTGCAAGGGCTTCACCCTCAACGTCTTCGGCGATGATCAGGAGCGGGCGACCTGCTTGCATGACCTTTTCGAGTACAGGAAGAACCTCTTGTACCGAGCCGATCTTGCCCTGGTTGAACAGGATGTACGGGTCGTCGTAGACGCCCTCTTGGCGCTCTGGGTCAGTTACGAAGTAGGGCGAAAGGAAGCCCTTGTCGAACTGCATGCCCTCAACGAAGTCGAGGTCCATGCCGAACGTGTTCGACTCTTCAACAGTTACGACCCCGTCTTTTCCGACCTTGTCGATGGCTTCTGCGATCGTGGCGCCAACGCTTTCATCGGCAGCCGAGATTGCCGCGACCTGAGCGATTTCGTCCTTGCCGCCCACCTTGGAAGACTGCTTGGCGATGGATTCGACGGCAGCTCCAACCGCTGCTTCGATACCACGCTTGAGGCTCATTGGGCTTGCGCCCGCTGCGACGTTGCGCAGGCCCTCTTGTACAAGTGCCTGCGCCAGAACCGTTGCGGTTGTGGTGCCGTCGCCGGCGATGTCGTTTGTCTTAGTTGCGACTTCTTTGACGAGCTGCGCACCCATGTTCTCGAACGGGTCTTCGAGTTCAACCTCGCGAGCGATCGAAACACCGTCGTTGGTGATCGTTGGAGCACCGAACTTTTTGTCGAGAACAACGTTGCGACCCTTAGGGCCGAGTGTGACCTTGACCGCGTCGGCAAGCTTGTTCACGCCCGCTTCGAGGCCACGACGGGCGGCATCGTCAAACTTGAGAATCTTTGTCATCGGGCGCTACTTGACGATCGCGAGCACGTCGCGAGCCGACAGTATGAGAAGATCTTCGCCTGCTGAGCTGATCTCGGTGCCGCCGTACTTTGAGTACACGACGGTGTCGCCAACGCCGACATCCATAGGGATCAGATCTCCAGTGGTGTCGCTGCGCTTGCCAGGTCCAACAGCAAGGACTTCACCCTGCTGTGGCTTTTCCTTGGCTGTGTCGGGGATTACGAGGCCGCTAGCCGTCATCTCTTCGCCCTCACCAGGGCGAACAACGATGCGGTCCTCGAGAGGCTGAAGGTTCATCGAGGCTCTCCTAAAATTAAGCTCGAAAGTGATTATTGATGCTCTGTTCGCTCTCCACAAGTGAACAGAGTTGGTCGCCTTGAGAGAGTTAGCACTCTCACGTGGCGACTGCTAACTCTAGTGGTGAGCGGCCGAGCATCAACCTCTGAAACCAAGGTTTTCCGCTAGATCCAGTCGAGCTTCAGATTGGGCTGAGCACCGAGATCAAGACCCGATGGACCGCTTGCTTTGAGACGCCACCATGCACTGGCGGCGATCATGGCTGCGTTGTCGGTGCACATTGAGCGGCTGGGCACATACGCACGCATGCCGCTCTGCACCGAGTAGTCGAGCGTGCGCTCGCGCAATTCGCTGTTGGCAGCTACTCCCCCGGCGAGACAGATAGCCGAAGCGCCAACTTCTTCTGCGGCCCGCTGTGCCTTGGCCAACAACACGTCGACCACTGCGGCTTGGAACGACGCCGAGACATCTTCGGCAGATACGTCAGGGTTCTTTCGCACGTGATTGATGACGGCGGTCTTCAATCCGCTGAATGAGAAGTCATAACCGTCGTTGATCATCGGGCGGGGGAAATTGATCGACGTTGGATCACCTTGGGTCGCCAGCTGGTCCACGATTGGACCACCGGGATAGCCCAAATCGAGATAGCGGGCGACCTTGTCGAAGGCTTCGCCGGCAGCGTCGTCGACCGTCTGGCCAATGAGTCGATAGCGACCGTGATCTTGCATTTCGATGATCATCGTGTGACCGCCAGATACGAGCAACACAACCAGCGGAAAACTCAGGTCAGGTTCCTCAAGCAGCCCGGCGTAGAGGTGTCCTTCAAGGTGGTTGATACCGACGTATGGCACGCCCCATGTCAGGGCCAAGGCCTTGGCGGCACTTACACCTACGAGCAGCGAGCCGATCAAACCGGGCCCGTAGGTCGCCGCAATAGCGGTGAGTTCTTTGCCGGTCTTGCCAGCCTCGACCAGTGCTTGCGCAACAACTGGTGTGATCAGCTCTGTGTGGGCTCGACTTGCAATCTCGGGTACCACCCCACCAAATCGGGCGTGCAGGTCGACCTGGCTGCTAACAACCGAGGACAAGATGGTCGTGCCATCGACAACTACCGAAGCGGCGGTCTCATCGCACGATGTTTCGATTCCCAATATGGTCTGCGGCCCATTAGCTGTGACGCTCATGCGGCAACCTCGGCATTTGTTTGGAGAACAAGTTCTTTGAATCGGTCCCGCCATGAATCGGCGCACACATCAGCTACTGCCATGACGACGGCATCGCGGTTACCGAGTGCGTCGCCGCGGTCATAGAACGAGCGCTCAATTCCGACTGGCACGAACCCGAAACGACTGTAGAGCCGTTGCGCTCGCCGGTTCGCAGGACGGACTTCGAGCTGCATATTGGAGACACGGGATGTCGTCAATGCGTGACCAAGTAGCGCAACCATCAGCGCGGATGCATGCCCCTGTCCCGTGTGTTCTGGAGCCACCGCAACATTGGTGATACGACACGATGCGTCATCGACCCAGGCCGCAGCATGTCCAACGATCGTGTCTTGACACTCCAGAACTAGGTGGCAGCGGTCTTCGCGATCGATGTCATCCAGGAATGTGCGCTGTGACCACTCGGTGCCGTGTGCGACTCGATCGATGGCCTGAAGCAGCTCTATGTCGTCGTGGCGGAGTAGCCGTATGTGCCGGGCAGACGGCGTGTTGCTGAGAGGCACGTTCATTGGATAGGCCTTGTCTGCCAGTTGACTTCAGCATCGGGCCGGCGTAGATAGAGTGGCGCTATCTTTGCCGGTTGTACGAACTCTTCGCGCAGCGCTCGGGCATGCGCCAGGGCAACCAACGAGGAAGCCGACGGATACGACAGACTTTCGTCAGCAATCTCGACCTTGGTGATGCTTGACAGCATGTCTCGGTAACGCAGCGCACCATCGCCGACCACGAGGCACTCTGTGCTGGCTGCCTGGAGCTCAGCGTAGAGGTCGTCGGGGGTCACAACGTGAGGTTCGGTCACTCGTTGCAAACCACCGGGCACTTGGCGATAGAACGCCGTGAACAGCTCGCCGCGACGGGCATCAATCGCAGCGGCGATCAACCGGCGCGTGTGGCGAACCGGGAACGCCACGAGGTCCAGGCTGCTCACGCCAATCATTGGCACGCTAAGACCAAAGGCCGTGGCCATGGCAGTAGCAATCCCAACCCGCAAGCCGGTATACAAACCTGGCCCTATGTCGACCGCAACAACGCTGATCTCATCGATTTCGATTCGGGCTTGCTTGAGGGCGAACTCGATCTGTGGGGCCAGCGATTCAGCATGACGCCGAGCACGCGCTGAATGCGTTGATGCGAGGACGCCCTCGTGGCCGCCGATCGCGCAGCCGACCTGAGCGGTCGCGCTCTCAATTCCGAGAATGAGCATCAGGCGTCCTGGCGGTCGATGATTTGATCTGCAAGCGTGGTGCCTAGGCCACCGACTCGCGCTGCCCATGCTGTACCCACTGCGGTTAGCGACAACGAGCGGTCGTCGTCGCCCTCGCCGAATTCAAAGCGAATGAGGGCAAAGCCAGCGGGTAGCGCTGGAGCGATGGTGTCGCCCCACTCGATGACCACAACGCCGCCACTCTCAAAGAGTTCAGGCAGCGCGAGGTCAATGACCTCGTCGAGTGCGTCGAGTCGATACACGTCGAGGTGATGCAGCGTCAGTCGGCCACCGTCGTATTGCTGTGCGAGCGTGAACGTCGGGCTAGTGATTGCGTCGTCGATACCGAGCGCTAGTCCTAGAGCTTTTGTAAAGGTCGTCTTTCCGGCTCCGAGATCTCCGCCGAGCACCAAAACATCGCCGGCGACAAGGACGTGTGCGATCGCCTCAGCGATAACAGCAGTCTCGTCAGCATTGGTTGACCGAACGACAAGATCGGGTTTGCGCTCCACCCCAAGAATTTAGCGGGCTAACTCGCCCTACGACGCGATGTGCCTATGTGGCTGGTTTCACTGACCGCACCGCTGCTTCAACCGCCAGGGCAGCCAGCGTCCGAACCATCGTTATCGGGGCTTCGACCTGACCGATCGAAGCGGCGACCAGAGCATCGCCGTCACCCTGCATGTGCGCTGGCAGCAGCGCTCGGCCAAGTCCGTCATGACCACTCTCGGCGACGAGCCGACAGCTCAACTTGTCGAGCTTGGCGTTCGTCCACACCACACCAATTGTTGTGTTCTCAAACGACTCCTCTGGCGATGTTGGAGGACTGAAGTCGCCGCGAGCGATCTCTGCTGCGACGGTTCCATCGTCGATGTCGCCGACTGCATTGACGGCAATCAAGGCATGAACCTCAAGGGTGTCAGAGCTCATGGTCGAGTAGCCGAGTCCCGCAGGCACGGCTCGTTCTGCGCCAAGCCATTTTCCTACAGTGGCTCCCGCTCCTGCTCCTACTCTGCCGACAGCGAAACCCTCGGCAGCAGCATTCTGTATCGCCGCCTCGCCCTGCGCTGCACCTGGTGGCGTAACCCCCTCGGCGAGATCAAACAGTGCCATGGCGACCACGATGGGAACAGGGCCCGACCGGGTCGGATACCCGCGCCCCTGTTCAGCGAGCCACGCCATGACGCCGTCGGCCGCTGCAAGGCCGAACGCAGACCCGCCGGTGAGCACCACGGCATCAACTTCTTGAATAAGACGACGAGGGTCAAGCAATGCGAACTCGCGAGTTGCCGGTGCCCCGCCGCGCACTTCTCCTGACGCAACCGCGCCGTGATCGAACAGAATCACCGTGCAGCCCGTCGATCCACTGCTATCAGTCCAATGACCGATCTTCACCATGGCTGCGAGGGTAGGGCAACGAGATCATTGACCGCCTGATCATGTGCAGCCGCTGCGAGGGTCGCGTCAAAGCGGGCCATCGAGTCACGCAACCCGATGATGGAATCGCGTGCGTCGGACATCGTGGCCAAGATGGCCCGCAACCGTGTGCGCAGGTCGCCTTCGCCATACAGGACGGCGTCATGCCATTGGGGTTCGATGAGTTCAGGAAAGCTCAGCCGGTTCGGCAACAGCGGCACAGCACCAGCAGCGATCGCCTCGACGATAGCGATACCAAAGAACTCGTGATCGGCGGCGCTGACCACGACATCACTGCTGAGCAATAGGTCCTGATATCTGTCATCCGGCAAGTAGCCGACATGATCGATTCGATCGCCGAGCTGGTTGGTGACCCATTCAAACTCGTCGGTTCCCGGACGCTGATTCTGGCCGGCCAAGGCCAGGGTAAATGGCACACCGTCAGCAGCGAGTTGTGCCAGTGCTGCGAAGACGCTGTGAGGGTTTTTGTCGTGATCCCATCGCTGGTTCCACAACACTCTCGGTACATCGTTTCCGCTGTTGGTACCAGCAATGAGCCGATTCGTGCCGACGCCTGGCCACAGCACGGTTGATCGCTCGAATGCACGGTCGAGCAGATGCGAGTGGGTAGGAGTTGGCTGAGCGTCAAGCAATGACGGCAGCGCACGACGCAATGCGTCGATATGAAACTGTGAGTTGAACCATGCAACATCAGCGGCGAGTAACGATGACCAGTTGGCTAACGCCGCAGTCGAATCGGCTCGCTGGTTCGGCGCAAGCGGGTACAGCAGCTGGCTCTCGTGCACGTACACCGCGACCGGCGTGGTTGCCAGAGCAGATCGGGCAAGACCCGTGAGTTCTGCAACATTGACTAAACCGCTAATCACCACAGCATCAGGACAACCGCTAGTAGCGACATATGCGTTCAGTAGCTCGGCTAGCGTTACCGCGCCACCCCGAAGGCGCCATCGCCAAAACTGATCCGGATGTGTGATCAGCGCGATGTGATGATCACTATGCGCCACCCACTGATCAGCCCACGCGCGGTGTGAGCCGCCGTAGTACGACTCAATGAGCACTACGTGCGCCATGTCAGACCCCGAGGTAGCGGCGTCGCACTCGCGGCCCGATCGCACAAATGACCTCGTACGGAATTGTGCCGAGCTGCAGCGCGATGTCCTGCGCACCAATGCTCTCGGCACCTTGTGCTCCAATCAGGACAACTTCGTCGCCCACGGTGGCTGCGCTCGCGGGTCCAAGATCGATCATCGTTTGGTCCATGGTGACGACACCAACGATTGGCCGCTTCACGCCATTGACCAGAACCGACACGCCCTGGGCGAAGCTGTCGCGTCGCAGACCGTCTGCGTAACCGATTTGAATCGTTCCAACGATGGTGTCGACGGCGAACTGGTGCCGCAGTCCATAGCTGATTGCTTCGCCCGCGAAGACGTTTTTCACCATGCTGAGCTCGGACCGCAGCGTGAGCACTGGTTCAAGATCTGCACGTCCTTTGAGCGCCGGTGAAGGCGCAACACCGTAGGCACCAATTCCTACCCTGACCATGTCGAACCGGGCGTCGTTGAATGCGAGCAGGCCAGCAGAGTTTGCAGCATGCACGACAACATCGTCATCGATTGTTGAGCCAAGGGCAGCGCGTACGGCTTCAAAGCGCGCCAACTGCTGTGCGGTTTCGGGCCGGTCGGGTTCGTCTGCGACAGCAAAATGTGTCCACAGCCCAGAGAGATGCAGTGACTCACTGGCGCCGATCGAGTCGAATACATCGAGCGCAAGGCTCGCCTCGCCTTCGCTGGTCCACGGCACCGAAGATCGCAACCCAACACGATTCATTCCTGTATCGACGTTGACGTGAACTGAGACAGGCCTTGAACCACCACGGCCAGCAGCAGCCTGAGCGAGTGCGTTGACTCCCGCCGTGGTGTAGACAGTCGCAGTCAGGTCGTGCTCGACAACAGCTGTCATGGCAGCCGCTGGTGGCTCCGAAAGCAGCAGTAGTGGCGTAGTGATCCCAGCTGCCCGTAGTTCGACGGCTTCTTCAACCAGGGCGACAGCAAGCCAGCTTGCGCCAGCTTCGGTAGCGACCCGTGAGCAACGCACTGCGCCGTGGCCGTACCCATCGGCTTTAATGACAACGCATAGTTGTGCTGCGCCCGCGAGCTCCCTCAGGATCTCAACGTTGCGACCAAACGCTGCAAGATCGACAACGGCTTCAGTCGGCCGCATAGTCACCCCCTACATTGCGTTGTGCAGCGAGTTTGGTACCGCCTTTGGCGACCCGCATCTGAGCGGGCGTAGCGATAGGCAACATCACATGTTGTTACGAGGAGTTCGCAGCGCGAAAGCGATCAGCGATTACAGCCGGTGGCAAGACGAACAGCTGGTCGAGTGGCACCGTTGTGAGCAGGCTGTCGTCAAACAATGCTTCGGTTTCGAGAACGGCGTCGCGGAGCTCTTCGTAGCGACCGCGGTAGGCCTGCAGCGTTGACCGGATATGTTCAGGCGCCAGCGTTTCAGACAGCTTCAGGAACATCAGGGTGATACCGACGGTCTGAGTATCTTTGACTTCGGGCACCAAGGCGATCAAACGTTGATCACCGCGGCCGCGAGTCACCAGCACCCGCCGGTCATTGGCGACTCGATGTTTCGTTCCGCGCAACGCATAACCGCTCTCAAGACGAGACGGAATCCCAATCGATACTCCGCCCCGATCAATGATTGAAATCATTGCGTCGTCACTGCTTGGGTCACCTTCAATGCGATACCGGGTGTAGCCGAGAACTTCGCTGACGGCGGGATCGATTCCTGCGAGTGTGCGCAGCGTGTCGTAGGTCAGCGCATCGCGTGAGGCACCCGCCTCAATGGCCTCGGCTACCAGCGGCACATGCAGCAGACTCTCGTCGGTACGACTAATGCCCACGGTGACCGTCTTGGCCTGATGTTTGATTGCATCAATGGGACGGGTCAGTTCATCGATTGCGCGAGCCAAAACCCGCGCTAGATCGTCGATCACAACTGCCGGCGTGCCAACCTTGCCAAAGTCGAGACCATAGCTACCGAGCTCAGAAACGCCTGCCGCATAGCGCAGGAGAAGCGCAAGGTCGACAGCAATGGAGCTTGAAAGATGGCCGTTGTATTGCTGCTGGCGGAGATCGGCTCCAAACTCGCTTCGGGCCTTGCCTATCGCGGGCTGCAAGCGAGCCAGCATGTCGGAGCCATAGCCGTCGGGGTTTGCGGCGATCTCGGACTCGATGGCCGACCGTAGTTCTCGCATGGGCATGGCGAGGGCGTCGATTGCTTTTGCTGCCTCGTAACCAAACAAGTGCCCAACTACAGCTGACAACACGAATCCAAGCTCGGGAGCGACAGCGGGAACGCCGATGACATCGGTCGTTCCGAAGCGCTTCTCATCTTCCGATGCAATGACCACCGGCTGCGCCTTGTGAGCTCGGTAGATCGCTACCTCTTTGACAGCGTCGTCAGCTGTGCTGCCTTGCAAACCTGCAGCACAGACCAAGATGAGCGGTTCAGACGAGAGATCGATGTGCTTCTTGTCTTCGATGCTGTCGCACGCAATCGCTTTGTAACAAAGCTCGCTGAGTTTGACTCGGATCTCTTCGGCTGCGATGCGGTTCAAACCGCTGCCAACGATCGCCCAGTACGGCTGGCTCGGTGCAACCCGAGCGGCAACTTCGCCAATATCTACTCGCGACGCGATGACCGTTTCCATCGCGTCAGGCAGGCTGACCAAACCACGTAGCACTCGTTGTGTTGTTGCATTCGCGCCGTTCTCACGGCCGACGACGTCGCCAATCGCAGTGGCGAGCAGGAAACCAGCCGCAATCTGGCTGTAGAACGCCTTGGTCGACGCAACGCTCATCTCAACGTCTCGACCGTCACTGGTGTACAACACACCATCGGCCTTGTCGGTCAAATCACTATTTCTCCGATTCACGATGCCGATCACCGACGCCCCGCGTTCTCGGGCCAGGTCAACGGTGCGGTTTGTGTCGGTCGTTGTACCGGACTGACTCACCGCAACGACCAGAACGTCGCTCATATCCGACGACATGCCGAATCCTGAGAGTTCGGTGGCCAGGTTGTAGGTGACGTGCAACTTTTTGCTGTCAACCTGCGCCGCTAGGGCTTCGGCGAATGCTCGAGCTGCGATCGCGGCCGTACCTTGGCCGATGCCGATCACCCGGCTGATTGACCCACCGTCCAAGGCATTTCGAATCTGGTCGGGAAGTGTTCTAGTGCCCAGGCGCACTTGGTAGCCGTCGTTGGTTTCGATCAGCTTGCCGAGCAGCGTGGTGCGGAACGAGTTGGGGGCTTCGGAGATCTCCTTGAGCAAGAAGTGTGGATATCCGGCACGGTCGATGTCACTAGTGGTGATTTCGGCCGTGACGACATCTGCGTCGAGCAATGGCAAGGGCTGTCCGTTGTAGCTATGTCGCTCAATTCCCTCGAGCGTTCCGGCCTTGCTGCGATGCAGCGTTGCGATCTGGCCGCGCGCCGACGACGGATTACTCGGATCGACCGGGGTTTCGCCGTCGAGGCGGATGTAGTCAGACGTGAGCTCGACAACGCCATACGGCTCACTCGCCACGACATAAGTGTCTTCGGCCAGGCCAACATATATCGCCTGACCGCTGCCTCGTTGAGCGAGCCGCAGCAGGTCGGGCTCATCGGCGCCAGCCAGTGCAATTGCTACCGATCCTTCAAATGACGCAACGCACGAACGGAACGCGTCATCGGCAGAATCGCCGTTTCGAACCCGGTCTGCGACAAGTGCGGGAATGACCTTTGCGTCGGTTGTGATTGCAGCGGGGAAGGTCAGGTCAGCCTCGGCAGCAAGATCCGCATAGTTGTCGACATCGCCATTGAGCGCAGCGACAAAATACGAATCGCCACCCGCAGCAAGCGCCTCACTATTGACCGGATGAGCGTTCGCTTCGCTGATAATTCCAACGCTTGCCCAGCGGGTGTGCCCAACGACAAGCGCTTGGCTTTTCTCATTCGTGAGCAGTCGAGCGAGAAGATCGTCTGCCGAGATTGCTCGACGCAATGCAGCGGTATTGTCGCCGAGCTCGCCGATCTCGGCCGATTCCTTGTACACGAAACTGACCACGTCGCCGATGCGGCGCACCGCGTTGTTGATGAATGAATCATCGCTGCGATCGCTGATAGCTCGGGCCAAACTCGGCTCGTCGAGGTCAAGGCCGTGATCGCTGATGTAGAGGTGAAGGCCCAGCGAGTCGCGGCCACGGACTTCGAGTCGGTCGAGCGCTGAAAGCGCATCGTGTATTGAGCAGAGCGCAGCGATACGAGCGTGTGACGCCCGAGCATCTGAAAGGGGCCCTCCGAGCGCTCGTATGCCTTCAGGGACACGCAAGCGATCTTGCAGAACAGCCCAGAGACGATCACTCGTGGCGCGTCGCGCAGCGTTGAGTTCTTCATGAACAACGGCCGCAGGGTCAACCGGTTCGGCGCGAAGCGCGGTGAGCTCGACCGCAAGAGGGTCAAGCTGCGCAACGACCTCACTTTGCAGCCCGGGCGACTCAAGCAACACGATGGCGCCGGGTACGCCGAGCAGCACTCGGTTCAGCTCAGTTAGTGCGACTTCACAGCGTTGCAGTGCATCGGGGTCATTCGCATCGAACGCGCTCCGTGCACTCTCGACAAGCGAAAGCACTTCTTGGGGTGATGGCACCGCCCGCGACGAAGGCCGGCGAACAATGGCGACAATTCCACACATAACCCAACGATTCTAGGTCGCTAACGCCTGGCCCATGGCGCACGCCCGCCAGTTCGCTTAAAGCGCTCCAACAACCGCGCAGAGTGCATCACATACCGACTGTGCTTGATCAGCATCAGCCGCTTCGACCATCACCCGGATCACTGGCTCAGTCCCCGACGCACGAACAAGAATGCGACCTTCATCACCGAGGATCGCGGACCATTTGGCGATGTCATCGGAAATTCGTTCGGCGATGTCGGGCATCTTCTCTTCGACGGCCACGTTTTGTAGGACCTGGGGGAAGCTCGTCATCGCTGCCGAAGCAAGCTCGGCAAGGGAGCGACCTGAGCGTTTCAGCAAGGCAAGAACCTGCACTGCGCTGAGAAAGCCGTCGCCGGTGCCGCCAAAGTCGGTAAAGATCAAATGGCCCGATTGCTCCCCACCAAGGGTTGCGCCCACCCGGTCCATACCGATCAAAACATTTCGGTCGCCGACAGGCGTCACCTCAACCCGCACACCAGCTGCCTGCATAGCGCGTAGCAGCCCGAGGTTCGACATAACCGTGACCACAAGCTGATTTTGTGTCGCCTTGTTTGCCCGGCGGTCGATCGCGAGCATGGCCATGATGTGGTCGCCGTCAACAAGCTGACCTCGGTGATCAATCGCGAGCAGCCGATCTGCATCACCATCTAAGGCGAGCCCAATATCGGCTCCCTGATCAACGACCGCCGCTGCCAGCGTCTCAGGGTGTGTGGATCCACACCCGTCATTGATGTTGCGGCCGTCTGGTTCGTTGAAGAGCACCGTGACGTCTGCGCCAAGATCGGTGAGCGCCGGTGCAACGACATGGCTTGCTGCGCCGTTTGCGCAATCGAGAACAACCTTGAGCCCATCAAGCGCGACCTCGATCGAGGTCTGCACTGTCGACACCCAGCCACCGATCTCAGACTGGATCGACTCACTCACGACCGCCGGTTCGGCGGCACCCGTTCGTGGCCGCGGGCCGTTCGCTAGCTCAGCGAGACGCGCTTCGATTGCTGCCTGTTCGGCGTCGGAAAGCTTGGAACCCGTCGTGCTGAAGAGTTTGATTCCGTTGTCGTGCCAGGGGTTGTGTGATGCGGAGACAACAACGCCAACACAGTTTCGCTCACCGGCAACATACGCAACCGCTGGCGTTGGAGCGACGCCGAGACTCAGCGCAGTGACGCCGCCGGTTGCCAGACCTGCAGCAACGGCATCAGCAATTGCCGGGCCGGACTCACGCGTATCGCGGCCTATGACGGCGTGCTCGCCACCAAGGACGTCAGCCGCAGCGCGGCCGATGAGAAACGCGTCATTGAGCGAAAGCTCCTCGAATGCGCGTCCTCGGACACCATCGGTCCCGAAGGTGATTGCGGTTGGAGAACCGTTGGACAAGGCGATTTGACGGGCAGTACGGGCCGTGTGACTTAGCGCTTTGAGTACTGCGGTGCCTTCCGAGCCTTCTTGAGGCCGTACTTCTTGCTTTCTTTTTTGCGAGGGTCGCGGCGCAGGTGGCCTGCCTTCTTTAAGACATCGCGACGCTCGGGATCTAACTCGACCAGGCCACGGGCAATGCCAAGGCGCAGTGCGCCAGCTTGACCAGAAACGCCGCCGCCTTCGATCGAGGCGTGAACGTCGTAGAGACCCGTTGCCTCTGCTACCGCAAAAGGAGCAAGGGCGGCGTTGCGTTGCGCAGCTTGGGGGAAGTACTCAGCACCGGTCTTGCCGTTGATGGTGACTTCGCCGGTGCCTGGGTGCAGACGAACTCGGGCGACTGCTCGCTTGCGACGGCCGGTTGCTTGAACGAGAAATGACATCGTGGATCCTTAGACTCTTCTATTCAGACTCGGGCACGTGCGTTTTCAAGCACAAGCTCGGATGGCTTCTGGGCGGAATGCGGATGCTGCGCACCGGCATAGACCTTGAGCTTGGTCGCCATCTGGGCACCCAAGCGGTTGTGGGGCAACATGCCGGTAATCGACTTGCGCACTGTGTCGGCTGGCTTCTCATTCAAGAGATCGCCGTAGGACCGGGTAGTGAGTCCACCCGGGTAACCCGAGTGGCGGTAAACCAACTTGTCTTGGCGCTTGTTGCCAGTAAGCACAATCTTCTCTGCGTTGATCACGATGACGTGATCACCGGTGTCGGCGTGAGGCGCAAAGATGGGCTTGTGCTTGCCACGAAGAATTCGTGCAACTTCAGTGGCCATGCGACCAAGAATGAGGCCTTCGGCATCGACAACGAACCATGCTCGTTCGATATCGCTCGGTTTTGGGGTGAATGTCTTCACGGTTTCTCCGTAGCGGCTACGTAAAAGAAGAATCAGGCGGCCCGAAGCCAATGGGGCCAGCCCCATATGTTACGAGCGTTAGTCTCCGTTTGCGACTTGCGGGCCACCAGATTGCTCAGCAAGCTGCCCTGACCCAACAGATTTGCCAAGAAATGGCAGAATCTTGGGACACACGGGAACCAGTAACCCCTCGTCAAACGTCAGAACAGTATGCAGTCTCTACCAAAGCTCTCTGCCCTCATCGTCACGTTCGTATGTCTTGCGCTGTTCGCGACCGCATGCTCGAGCGACGAAACAGGCAACGGCAACGTTCCGACGGGCACAACGCCCGGAGTGATCAGCGACCCTGATGACCCAACAGGCTCGACTGGAACGGCGGCAACAAATCAAGGGGTGACCGTGAGCATCGACGGCAACGAAGGAGCGAAAGCAGATACCGAAGTCATCATCAGCCTCGAGGAGGCCTCGGGCGAAACCGAAACCACGGTTGAGCGTGAGACAACCGTTACCGGTGACCAGCTCGACGCTGACGGTCTCGACGAATTGCTTGGCCGCCTACCTGACCTGGTCGCCGAGGAAACTGATCAGGTTGACTTCAACCGACCGCCAGAAACCCGGCCTCGACCTCGACCGGGCAGCACGATCGGCCAGCAGTTTCCACCCGTTGGATCCGAGGTTGCACCCACCGTTGAGTCCGGCCCAGTCGAGGTGCTGCGCTTTCAGCCCGAAGGGCTTGTTGATCTTGCGCCGTTCATATCGGTGACGTTCAACCAACCCATGGTTGCCCTGTCGACGGTCTCGCAGGTTGAGGCAGCAGACATTCCAATCAGCATCACCCCTGAGATGCCTGGCCGCTGGATCTGGCTTGGCACCCGCACGGTTCGTTTCGAATACGAGCCCGGGGCGATTGATCGCATACCGGCTGCAACCAACTATGTCGTTGAGGTACCTGCCGGCGCCACCTCCGCGTCCGGCAGCGAGCTCGCCGAAGGTGTGCGGTTCGAGTTCTCCACACCAACAGCCCAGGTCACCTCGGTAAGCCCGATGAACAACTCATTGTCGACCGAGCCGATCTTCTTCATCGAGTTCGAGCAACGCATCGATCCCACCGCAGTCCTCGGAACGATCGATCTTGAGGTCGACGGACGTGACACAACGATTCGCCTTGCCACCGGCGAAGAAGTTAACGAGGACACCCAGGTTGCCGCACAAGCAAAGCGGGCGCTACCGCAACGGTGGCTCGCCGTTCGTCCGGTGGACGCCTTGCCCACCGACGCGTCTGTCGCGCTACGGATCGGACCGAACGTTCCGTCACTCGAAGGACCTGAAACCTCCAGCGAAGTAAGCGCACACAATGGGCGCACCTACGGCCCGTTTGCCCTCACTGATTCCAGGTGTGGTTACGACGGCCAGTGTCAGCCCGGTCAAACCTTTCGCATCGACTTCTCGAATCCGATCGATACCGAGCTCTTCACCGCCGACATGGTGCGGGTTACCCCCGAGATTCCAGGCATGCGCATAGGTGTCAGCTACGACAGCATCACCATGAACGGTTTCACAGCGGGCCAAACCGACTACGACGTCACGATCGCCTCCGAGCTCACCGACATCTTTGGACAAGAGCTCGGCCGCGACGAACGCGAGACGTTCAGAGTTGGTGATGCCGACCGTGCGTTGTTCGCCCCCAATCGTTCACTCGTAACCCTGGATCCAATCGTTAACGATCAGCGTCTAAATGTCACCTCGATCAACAATGACGAACTTCAACTCCGCGTCTACACCGTTGACCCGGCGACCGACTGGCAACAATTCAGCGAGCAAGGCTGGCAAATCGCTCAGGGTGAACAAGAGCCGCAGTGGAACCTGCTCGCCGAGCGAACCATCACCACTGGGATCGAGCGAAACCAATTCGGCGAGGCAGCCATCGACCTATCAGCCGAGTTCGAGTCGAGCCAACATCTCGTGGTCGTTGTGCGACCCGTCAGCCTTCGGCAAGATGAGTGGCGCAACCAAGCATTTGCCGTTTGGGTGCAGAACACCAAACTCAGCCTCGATGCAATAACCGACCAGGCCGAAGCGGTTGCATGGGTCACCGACCTCACCAGCGGCGACCCGGTAGCTAACGCTCGGGTCACAATGTTCACCAGCGACTTTGCCATGACCGACGACGATGGTGTTGCGCGTCTGAAACTGCCCGCGCGTGGACGAGGCATGATGGTCGAGTCCAACGGCGATGTGGCGCTCATCGGCGACTTCTGGGCTGAACAGCGGCGCGCATTGGACTCACAACGCTGGTACGTGCTTGATGACCGCGGCATCTATAAGCCCGGTGAGACAGCCAACCTAAAAGGGTGGGTCCGGCTCGCTGACCAAGAGGTACCCGCCGACCTCTCATTACCGCGTCCCGGCAGCACCGTGTCCTGGATTGCCAACGATGCATTCGGCAATGACATCGGGTCAGGCGAAGCTGAACTGAGCGAGCAGGGCGGCTTCGACCTCCAGATTGAGCTTCCCGCCGACACCACACTCGGCAGCGCTGGCGTTCGATTCAGCACAAACGGCTTCGGCGCCAGCTCAGACGGCGGGACCTGGCATGAGCTGAACGTGCAAGAGTTCCGCCGCCCCGACTTTGAGGTCTCGACCGAAGTAACGAGTCCTGGTCCCCATCTCGCCGGCGGTACGTTCACCGTCGCTGCCCAGGCCGACTACTTCGCCGGCGGCTCACTCGCCTCGTCGCCAGTCGACTGGAGCGTCACGGGTTCAACCAGCAGCTACTCCCCGCCCGGCTGGTCCGACTTCACGTTTGGCGTGTGGGTGCCGTGGTGGTTCTCGCACTTTGGTGGTTTCGGTGAAGGTGACTTCTTTGGTGGCAGTGGTGGCGGCTTTGGCGGCGGAACGACCGAGTTCCTGAGTGCGACGACCGACGCATCCGGTGGCCACGACATCGCCGTCACGGTCGACACCGAGGGCAAACCTCGCCCGGTCACAATCAGTACGTCGGCGACTGTCGTCGACGTAACCCGACAGCCGATCAGTTCGTCGACAAATACCCTCGTGCACCCCGCCGAGCTGTACGTCGGCGTGCGGGGCGGGCGCACCTTTGTCCAACCCGGCGAACGGCTCGACCTTGAGGTGATCGTCACGAACATCGATGGCGTTGTGCAAACAGGCACGCCGGTATCGGTTGCGTCCGTTCGACTCGAATCGCGCTTCGAAAATGGCCAGTGGACCGAAGTTGAGGTCCCAGATGAGGCGTGTGAGGTCCCGAGTTCAGACGAGCCGATGGTGTGTTCGTTCCGTCCGTCTGAGGGCGGTCGTTATCGCATGACGGCGACCGTCGTCGACGACCAGGGGCGGACCAACCTGACCGAGTTGACCCGGTGGGTCGCAGGAGGAACACGGCCAACGAGTCGCCGTGTCGACCTCGAAGAACTCACTCTTGTTCCCGACGCCCAGATCTATCAGCCGGGCGACACAGCCGAAATCCTGGTCCAATCACCGTTCGCCGACGCTAACGGACTGCTTGTGGTCACACGCGGCGCAATTCACTACACCGAAACGATCGACTTCGACCCAGCTGGCACCGCGGTTGTGCAGATTCCGATCGTCGCCGACGACATTCCTGGCATTGGGCTGCAGTTCGAAGTCGCAGGCGTCGCACCACGCTCGATAGACGGCGAGGCGAGTGCCGACCTGCCGCCAAGGCCAGCTTTTGCAGCCGGGCGACTGACGCTGTCCGTACCGCCCGACGAGCGGCAGCTATCGATCGATGTCGCACCCCGCGTGGAGAAGCTAGAACCGGGAGCAGACACCCAAGTCGACGTAGCCGTGACCGACGCAACTGGTGAACCAGTAGCGGATGCTGAGCTCGCCGTCATCGTGATCGACGAGGCTGTGCTCTCACTTACGAACTATCAGCTCGGCGACCCACTGGAATCCTTTTACCAACAATCGGGTGCAGGATTGCAGTCCTTCCGAGGCCGAGCGACGTTGCAGCTATCAGACCCAGCGATCGACAACCTCGACAACGGCGGCGGCATCGATGTCGAAGCCGCTGCGATGGACGACGAAGAAGCCATGATGGATTCAGCCGGCGGCGACATGGCGTTCGCTGCAGAAGCTGACGGCCCACCTGCGCCTCAGGCTGAACGATCTATCGCTACCACCCAAGACGCTGATGGGGAGAAGTCCAATGAATCGATCGAGCTGCGTACCGACTTTGATGCACTGGCCGTGTTTGAGCCCCAGGTTGTAACGAACGCGGAGGGCAAGGCCACCATCGACATACCGATGCCCGACAACCTGACTCGGTATCGGGTCATGGTCATTGCAACGGCCGATGCAACGAATGCTGGAACCGGCGAGTCGAATATCACCGCCCGGCTGCCGGTCACGGTGCGGCCTACTCCCCCACGGTTCACTAACTTCGGTGACGTATTCGAGTTTCCCATTATCGTGCAGAACGCCACCGACGACGAGCTTGAGGTTGACGTCGCGTTGCGGTCCACGAACCTCGATGTCGCTGAACGTCAAGGCACCAGCGTGCTCGTCCCGGCCAACGACCGAGTCGAAGTTCGCTTTGAGGTCGCTGCAGTCGAGGCGGGCGTCGCCCGCTATCAGGTAGCTGCGAGCGCCGGTTCTTTCGCCGACGCTGCTGAAGGCGAATTTCCCGTGTACACGCCAGCGACGGCTGAGGCCTTTGCGACGTACGGGATTATCGATGCGGGAAGCGTTGCCCAACCACTCGTCGAACCTCAAGATGTGTTCCCGCAGTTCGGCGGTCTCGAGATCTCAACGTCGTCAACTGCCGTCGCTGCACTGACCGACGCCATGATTTATCTAAGCGAGTATCGCTATGAGAGCAGTGATTCCTTCGCCTCGCGGATCATTGCAATTGAGTCACTCGATGACATTCTCGACGCATTCGACGCCGCCCAGCTACCGTCACCCGACGAACTTCGCTCGGTGATGGCCAACGACATCGAACGTCTCACTGCGATGCAGAACGACGATGGCGGGTTCCCGTATTGGCGCCGAGGCCGGGAGTCAATTCCGTACAACACCGTTCAGGCCACCCACGCGCTTATCTTGGCCGAGCAATCGGGCTACGAGGTCAACCAACAGGTGCTCGAGAACGCCAAGTGGTATCTGACCAACATCGAGGACTACTACCCGCCGTACTACAGCGAACCTACCCGTCGAGCGATTTCGGCGTACGCCCTTCATGTTCGGTTGGTCGGAGAAGATCGTGACAGCGACAAGGCTGCAGCGCTGTACCGACGGGCTGGCGATGACATCGAACTCGATGTCGCCGCCTGGTTGTGGCCTGTGGTAGCCGATGGAGACATTGAGGGCGAGATTGAGCTGCTGCTCAACAACCGTGTGACCGAAACAGCAAACGCAGCGACATTTGCGACCAGCTATGGCGAACAGGCATGGGTCCTGTTGCACTCTGATCGACGGACCGACGCCGTCGTGCTCGATGCACTGCTCTCCCAACGTCCAGATAGTGATCTCGTACTGAAGACCCTTAATGGGCTGCTCGCTGCCAGAGGGCGCCAGGGCTACTGGACCAACGTGCAGGAGAACAGCTTCGTGCTTCTCGCTGCGGCCGAGTACTTCGAGCAGTTTGAGGACGCTGACCCCGACTTCGTCGCACGAGCGTGGCTGGGTGAAACCTACGCCCTCGAGCACACTTACCAAGGGCGGACTACCGACGGGAATCTCTCCGTCGTGCCAATGAGTGAGCTCGTCGGCGCTGGCGACACCGACATCGTCGTTGATAAGGACGGCGACGAGGGCCGCCTGTACTACCGACTCGGCCTGCGCTATGCACACACCGACTTCGACCTTGAACCACGTGACCAAGGTTTTGTCGTACAGCGGTTCTATGAGGCCATCGATGACGATGCAGACGTTGAACAAAACGACGACGGCACCTGGACGATCAAGGCCGGAGCGCGAGTCCGCGTGCGACTGAGCATGGTCGCTGACAGTCGCCGGACGCACGTGGCCCTGATCGACCCCATTCCAGCGGGACTCGAAATCGTCAACCCTGCGTTGGCGACGAGCGAACCGGTTCCCCAAGCCGATCCAAGCGACACTTCGACCTCGCGCTATTGGTGGTACCAGTGGTTCGACCACCAGAACTTCAGAGACGACCGAGCCGAAGCGTTCTCGACGTGGTTGCGAGCCGGTTCATATGAGTACACCTACGTTGCGCGAGCCACGACGCCTGGCACATTCGTCACGCCTCCGGCGCGAGCCGAGCAGATCTACGAACCAGAGGTGTTTGGGCGGTCGGCATCGACCACGGTCGAGGTCATCGATTCCTAGAGTCGGCTCGTGTCGTCGAACGATGCGAAACTACGTTTATGCAGATTGAGCCGTTCGGCGTCGAACTATGGATGAACGACTACGAAGATACGTGCGAGTTCAACCTCGCAGAGACCTGCGTTGCATCGTTGACGGTCGCCGAGCTGTTCGATCTCGCCGGGCTACCAGCGTCGACGCTCGACGACATCCTCACTATGAAGCTCACTTACGGCGCGATCCAGGGTTCTGATCGTTTACGGTCCGCGATTGCTGCCCTGTATGACGATATTTCACCCGAAAACACGGTAGTCACTCATGGCGCTATTGGGGCGAACAAGCTCGTGCACGAGACGATGGTTGAGCCCAATGATCGAGTGATATCGGTCAAACCGACGTACCAGCAGCACTACTCAATTCCCGAGAGCTACGGCGCCGACGTGGCGATCTTGTCACTGCGGCCCGAGAACGCCTACCTGCCTGATCTCGATGAGCTCCATGACCTGGCAACTCCACAGACAACATTGATTGCGCTCAACAATCCCAACAATCCGTCGGGGTCATTGATGGACCGCTCAATGCTTGAGGCAATAGCGACTATCGCTGACTCGGTTGGTGCCTACGTGCTCTGCGATGAGGTATACCGGGGCACTGACCAAAACGGTACCGGTACGAGCCCATCGATTGCAGACGTCTACCACCGAGGTATCAGCACCGGCAGTATGTCAAAGGCGTTCTCACTCGCTGGGCTGCGGCTTGGTTGGATCGCTGGGCCCACCGATGTGATGAACCAGGTGGCACTACAGCGCGACTACAGCACCATTAGCGTTGGCATGATCAACGACTACCTTGCGACCATCGCCCTCGAGCACGCCGACAAGGTTCTGGAGCGAAGCAGGTCAATTACTCGTACCAACCTCGCGATTCTGGAACCCTGGGTTGCCAACGAACCGCTTGTCTCATGGGTGAAGCCACAGGCCGGAACGACGGCGCTGCTGCAGCTAGATATAGACATGTCATCGCGTGACTTCTGTCTTCGCTTACTCGACGAGACCGGTGTGATGTTCTTGCCGGGGAGCGCGCTAGGCGTCGAAGGCACTGTCCGCATTGGCTATGCCAACAACACCGAGATCTTGCGCGCCGGTCTCGACCACGTCTCGACCTTCTTACGAAATCTCTGACCGCACCTGGTCAGCAGACGGGACGCGTCGACAGAGATCCTCGGCCAGTTCAACGGCGGACTCGTTTCGTGCTGGCCAGTTCGAGCCAGCCGCTGTCGCTGCGGCGGCAGCTTCGACAATCGGCGGGTAGGCGTTGCCGTGCACCAGGCTGGTGAAGTTGCCAATCATGTCGATGTATCGATTGCCATCAAGGTCGGTCACGTATGTGTGGGCGCCGCCGACCATCGTGAGTTGATACGGAGGATGATGTCCGGCGGCGCGTGTATCGCCACCCGGCATGACAATGGACGCTCGGGCTGCGTGTTCCGCCGACTTGCTGGTTCGACCCCGAAAGACACCTTCGATCGTGCTCATGTCGAAACGCTAGTCGGTGACCTGCGGTCGAGTCACAGGAACGGTTGGCGGCTCGTACGAACGCGGGACAAGAAGGGGAGCGCCACCCGCACCGACCGCTCGCGTCAGCAGATCCGTAGTTGTGGTTCGGTCGTCTGGCCAGATGTGGTGCTTCCACCAACGAAACCCGAGCTTGTCAGCAACACGTCGAGACGGCTGGTTGTCGACAGCGATAATGCACAACAGTTCACCGTCGTCGTGTGCGCCGGCAACGTTGAGCAACGCCGTCGTTGCCTCGGTGGCGTAGCCGCGCCCACGTGCCTCAGAGACGAGCCGCCAGCCCCACTCAAGTCGATCAAGGTCGTCGAAGACCACTTGACCGACCCCGGTATAGCCAACGATGCGGCCCGAGCTCTTTTCGATGATTGGCTGCTTGGCGTAGGGCACGCGCGAGGCCAAGGTCAACATTGCATCGAACCGGGCATTAGCCGACGACACATCGTGCGTGCCAGCAAACACAGTGAATGCTGCAGTGGTAAACAGCTCAACGAAACGAGTGCGGTCTGCCTCGATCGGCGGGCGCAGAATGAGTCGGTCGGTTTCCGTTGTCAGCATGGCCAGGCGTGGCTAAATGTCTGGATAGGTGACGTCAACCAGGTAGAGCCCTTGGGGCGGTGCAACCCGAGGGACCGCCAGCCGGTCCCGAGCAGCCAATATCTCCGCTACCGCGTCGACCTTGGTCATCCCCAGACCCACGTCGACGCACAAGCCCGTAATCGATCGAACCATCTGCTGGCAGAACGACACCGCCTCGATTTCCAGGTGGATCTCGCTCTCGGGCCTAGTGACCCACTCCAAGCTCGTGACGCTGCGAGTCCGAGATTTTTCGTACGGCTCGTCTCCAGAGGTATCGAACTGGCGACGACAGAACGAGCTGAAGTCGTGCGTGCCGCACAGCGCCTGGCCAGCGGCTTGCATCGCTGCGACGTCGAGCGGTTGCGAAACACGCCAGGTGAACTCACGACGAAACGGATCAGGCAGGCGTTGGTTGAGAACGCGATAGCGGTACGCCCGTCCAGTGCACGAAAATCGTGCATCGAACTCGTCAGGCACCAACGCAACTTCTCGGACCACGATGTGCGGCTTGCACAGCGCGTTGAGCGACGTGCGTAGCGACTCAAAATGGATCGGCTTGTCGGTGTCGAAACACACCGCCTGGTCGAGGGCATGGACGCCAGCGTCGGTTCGGCCAGCGCACACGATGGGCACATCATGTTGCAACACTTGCTCAAGCGCAAAACGCAAAGTGCCCCCGATTGTGGGGACACCTGGGTTGGGGGCAAACCCCCGAAAGGGGCCCCCGTGATAGCTAAGTTGTAGCTTGAATCGCGCCACTGGATTGCCAGCCGCTTTCTACCAACAGTCCAAAGACTGAGAAGGCGGACTACACGAGTTCGATGCGCGCCATTGGTGCGTTGTCACCATTGCGAGGACCGAGCTTGAGGATCCTGGTGTAGCCACCCGGACGGTCTGCATAACGCGGACCGAGATCGTCGATAAGTTTCTGGGCAATCTCGCGATCATCGAGGAACTTGATGAGCTGGCGGTGGTTGTGTAGGCCACCCTTTTTTGCCTTGGTGATCATCTTCTCAGCGATCGGGCGCATGGCCTTGGCTTTGGCTTCGGTCGTTTCGATGGCCTCAGCGGCCACGAGTGATGAAACCAAGTTCGCCATCATCAGTTTTTGATGCTGCGAGCTACCGCCGAAACGGCGGCCCTTGCGTGGGGTTGCTGGCATGGGGAATCAGCTCCGGGTAGCGAGCGACAAACCGCGCTCGTCAAGCTTTTGTGCAACCTCGTCGAGAGACTTCTGACCGAAGTTGGTGATCGCCAACAGGTCGTCAATTGACTTCTCAAGCAGTTCACCAATGGTGTTGACCTGGGCCCGCTTGAGGCAGTTGCGAGGACGTTCGGACAGTTCAAGATCCTCGATCGGAAGATCAAGATCAGGAGAGCCGCTTGAGGTAGCGGTTGCTTCGGCCAACTCAAGGCCCTCAGGCTCGTCGCTCATCTCTTCGACAAGCTGCACGATGCTGCGAAGCGTTGCGCCCGCAGAGGCGAGCGCGTCACGTGGTGTGATCGAGCCATCGGTCTGGATGTCGAGCACCAGGCGGTCAAAGTTTGTCGACTGCTCAACTCGGGCGGCTTCGACATTGAAGCTGACACGGCGGACCGGCGAGAAAATAGCGTCGACCGGAATGAGACCAATGGCACCACCGGTGTCTTGTGCGGCGGCGGAGAGGTAGCCAGCGCCGCGTTCGATCGTGAGATCACATGCGAGGCGGGCCTTCTCATTGAGCGTTGCAATGACCAAGTCGGGGTTCAGAATCTCAACCTCTGGCGTCGTCTGCAAGTCGCGAGCGGTCACGGTTGCTGGACCAGCAACATCGAGACGCACCACGATTGGCTCATCGCTATGGCTGATCAGCACGACGTCTTTGACATTCAAAATGATGTCAGTGACGTCTTCAGCAATGCCTGGAAGCGTGTCGAACTCGTGCAATGCACCGTCGATACGAATCTGGGTTATCGCTGCGCCAGGGATCGACGACAACAGTGTGCGTCGAAGCGAGTTTCCTAGCGTGTGACCGAAACCCGGCTCAAGGGGTCCGATAGCAAATTTTTGACGGTTGGTCGATTCGTCGTTGACGGCATCGACTGTCGGTCGTTGAATGACAAGCATCCGTTAATCACCTCTGAGGTTGGAGGACGAGCCCACAAATCACGTGGGAGGCGTCGCTTCTACTTGCTGTACAACTCGACGATCAATGATTCCCGAATGGGAACATCGATCTGCTCGCGGATCGGACGTGAACGGACGGAGGCTTGCCAGCCCTCGCTGCTCATGTCAATCCACGCCGGCGCCGGACGGTCAACGACGTCGTTGTTCCATTGGAACGTTGCGTTGTCCTTGCTCTTTGGTCGAACAGTGACAACATCGCCCTTACGAAGGCGGTAGCTCGGAATATCTACTCGACGGCCATTCACGTCGATGTGACCGTGATTGACGAACTGGCGAGCCTGTGGTCGGGTCGCAGCCCAGCCAACTCGGTACACCAGATTGTCGAGGCGCAGTTCGAGAAACTGCAGCATGTTCTCACCGGTAACGCCCTGCTTGCGGTTTGCCTCTTTATAGAGGTTCCGAAACTGGCGCTCGGTGAGCCCGTAAGTGAAGCGAGCTTTTTGCTTTTCTTGCAGCTGAATGAGGTATTCGCTGACGTTGCCGCGGCGACGGGTGCGTCCGTGGTCGCCGGGCGGGTAGGGGCGCTTGTCAAGGGCAACGGCTTCGCCCTTGGTTCCCCAAATGTTGGTGCCAAGGCGGCGTGCGACGCGCGCCTTTGGTCCGGTGTATCGAGACATGTGTTATCCTCTACGACGCTTAGGTGGGCGGCAGCCGTTGTGAGGCACAGGCGTCACATCTTTGATACCGGTGACCTCGATACCGAGGTTCTGGATCGATCGAATGGCGGTCTCGCGACCTGACCCTGGGCCCGTCACTTCGACGTCTGCTTTACGCATGCCCTGTTCCATAGCCTTGCGGGCAGCAGCTTCAGCAGCCGTCTGCGCAGCGAATGGGGTGCTCTTGCGTGAGCCCTTGAAACCACTGCTACCAGCAGAGGCCCAGGCAATCACGTTGCCACCTTGGTCGGTAATCGAGATGATTGTGTTGTTGAAAGAGCTCTTGATGTGCACCACGCCATACGGCACGTTGCGACGCTCTTTGCGCTTCGCCATTACTTCATCACCTTTTTCTTGCCCGCAATGGCCTTCTTTGGGCCCTTGCGAGTACGAGCGTTGGTGTGGGTGCGCTGCCCACGGACCGGAAGGCCACGGCGATGGCGAAGGCCCTGATAGCAGCCAATTTCCATCTTGCGCTTTATGTCTTGTTGGACCTCACGGCGGAGGTCACCTTCGACTCGAAGATTGCCCTCGATATATGTTCGGAGTTTGGCGATGTCTTGGTCGCCCAGGTCGCGAACCCGAATGCTCTCGTCGATCTCGCATGCCGCAAGAACTTGGGTTGCGGTCGTTGGTCCAATGCCGAACAAATAGGTCAGCGAAATGACAACCCGCTTTTCGCGTGGAATATCGACGCCTGCAATACGTGCCATGGTTCAGCCCTGCCGTTGCTTGTGTCGTGGGTTGGTGCAGATGACCTGGATGCGACGGTGACGCCGAATCACTCGGCAGTTGTCGCACATTTTCTTGACGCTTGGTCGTACTTTCATAAGGATCTCAGGTGTTGTAGAAGGGGGGCTTCGAGTGGTTGCTACTTGTAGCGGTAGGTGATGCGACCTCGCTTGAGGTCATAGGGGGTTAGTTCGACTTGTACCTTGTCGCCAGGCAAAATGCGGATGTAGTGCATGCGCATTTTCCCAGAGATATGAGCGAGTAATTCGTGGCCGTTATCGAGTTCAACTCGAAACATGGCATTGGGCAGGCTCTCAACAACCGTGCCCTCCATCAATATTGCGTCTTCTTTTGTAGCGATGATGCTGACTTTCCATTCGGGGTGGCTAGATGGCGAGCACCTATCCTGATGCGCGCCAACAAGAAGCCAACGCGCGCAAACAACTAGCCTATTCCCCGTTATCTCCTGTTCCAACCTCTTCATCTGGTATAGCGGTCTCAAGCGCCGCATGAACACGAGCAAAAACCTCGTCTTCGGCTCCGAGCCCGTCAACCTCAAGCAACAGACCGCGTTGTTCAAACCAGTCCAGCACGGGCCGCGTTGCTGACTCGTAAAGATTGAGACGCTTCGCTATGGCTTCTGGGGTGTCGTCGTCGCGACCCCGAGCCAGCATGCGTGCCGTTACTTCTTCGACCGAGACCTCAAGGTTGATCGCTGCGCTTATTGAGCGTTTAGCCAGGATGCGGGCGAGTTCATCGGCCTGGGCAGTAGTCCGCGGGAACCCGTCGAGTAGCACACCGTTAGTCACGATGTCTTGTTCGTTTAGCCGCTCGCTCACGATGCCAATCATCGTCACGTCGTCGACGAGGCCACCAGCGTCCATGATCTTTTGTGCAGCAAGTCCAAGTTCGGTTTCAGCTGCAATTGCAGCGCGCAACATGTCGCCGGTTGAGACATGCACGACTCCGAGCGCGTCGACGATTCGCTGGCTTTGGGTTCCTTTGCCGGCACCCTGGCGACCGAAGATTACGAGGTTCTTAGTCACTGCTACTTCAAGAAACCTTCGTAGTTACGCATCATGAGCTGGCTGTCAATCTGCTTCATCGTCTCTAGGCATACGCCAACCGCGATCAGGATGGAGATACCGGAGAAGCCGAAGAAGCCGGTGCTTCCTGCGGGCAGAACAAGGCCGAGCGCAACCGCAGGCAGCAGTGCCACGATGGCGATGAACAACGCACCAGGGAAAGTGATTCTGCTCAAAATCTTTGAGAGGTATCGCTCGGTCTCGAGGCCCGGACGCAGCGGGGCAATATGTCCGCCCTGACGACGGAGTTCGTCGGCCTTCTTCACGGGATCAAAGGTAATCGCTGTGTAGAAGTAGGCGAAGCCGATAATGAGCAAACCAAAGATGATCAGGTACACCGGGTCGGCAGGATTCACCAGTCGTTCGTCAACAAAGGTGCGAACGCTGTCGCCCCAACCCGACGGCAAGACAACGGCGATCAGCTGCGGGAGATAGAGCACCGACGATGCGAAAATGATCGGGATAACGCCGCTCTGGTTGACCTTGAGTGGGATGTATGTCGATGTGCCGCCGTACTGCTTGCGGCCGACGACTCGTTTGGAGAAGGTAACCGGGATGCGGCGTTGACCGTTCTCAACGAAGACGATGGCGACAAGCATGATCACGTACAGGATCAAAATACCGACGATCCATCCCCAGCCACCGTTGTTGAAGACGTCAACGAATTGGTTAGGGATCGTGGTCATTACCGACGCAAAGATGATGATCGAGATGCCGTTACCGACACCTTTCTGCGTGATGAGCTCGCCCATCCACATCAACAGTGCAGTTCCCGCTGTCAGCGTAAGCACGACGAGACCCACACGAGGCGCGGTAAAGGTTGGCAACAAGTCAAGGCCATTGCCTGACTCTCCGGAGGAGCCGGTACCAAAGCCGTTGCCCTGACGGTTGAACAAGAACGCGAAACCCGTCGACTGGACAACCGCAATAGCGATCGTCATGTAGCGCGTCCACTGGGTGATCTTGCGCTGGCCAACCGCACCCTGATTCTGCCATTGTTCGATGCGTGGGATCACGATGCCGAGAATCTGCATGATGATCGACGCCGTAATATACGGGAACACGCCCAGTGCGAAGATCGCCATCTGGGTCAGTGCGCCACCAGAGAACAACGCCAGGAAGTCGAGCACACCGCCACCTTCGAGCTCAGAACGAGCTCGAATAGCGGCGACCGCATCAAAGTTGATCCCCGGCGACGGGATGAACGAACCAATGCGGTAGATGACGACCATGGCAAGGGTGAAAAGAACCTTGTTGCGCAGGTCTGGAATGCGGCCAATATTCGTAATATTCCGCAGTGTGCTGAGCATGGATGCTTACTCCGATCAATAACCGCAAGCGTTAGCGGTTTTGGTGTGCGCTTCCGTTGGCGGGTGGTCGAACTCGGTATGGCGACGGCAGCGTGATTGCAGTTCCACCAGCCGCCTCGATTGCACTTTTCGCCGAAGCTGAGAATGCATGGGCCGTGACGGTGACGGAACCTGTAATGCTGCCACGTCCTAGAACCTTAACCAGCGCGCCCTTGCCGATAAGGCCATTGGCGTACAAGGTCTCGGGAGAGACGTCGGCGAGTCCTGACTCGGTGATTGTGTCCAGGTTGATTGCTTGATACTCAACCCGGAATGGGTTGTTGAAACCGCGCAGCTTTGGAACACGCTGGAGCAGCGGCATTTGGCCACCCTCGAAACCAACACGCACCGTGTTACGAGCACGCTGGCCTTTGCTACCGCGACCTGCGGTCTTGCCACCAGTGCCACCGATACCTCGGCCGACACGCTTGCGGCGCTTGTTTGAACCCGCTGCGGGCTTAAGATCATGGATCTTCACTATGCCTCCTCGGCAATCGCAGGCTCAGGCTGGTCTGCGGATTGTGCGGCGGTCTCGCTCACTTCTTCGACGGTCACCAGGTGAGGTACCTTGGCGAGCATGCCGCGAATCTCAGGGCGGTCAGGGAGGTCATTCGAGTGCCCAAGTCGGCGCAAACCGAGTGCACGCAGGGTGCCTCGCTGCTTTGGCTTGGTGCCGATCGATGACCGGGTTTGGGTTACGCGCAGAGCCATTACGAGTCCTCGCGAGCACCGACCGTTGCCGGGCCCTTCTTCTTGGTATCGAGATAGGCAGCCCAGAGGCCACCGGGTACGAATTCTTCGGGGTCAAGGCCACGCAACTTGGCGATCTCGTCAGGGCGCTTCAGGCTGGCAAGCCCTTGGATGGTCGCTCGTGCCACGTTGATGTGGTTCGCTGAACCGAGTGACTTGCACAACACGTCGTGCACGCCAGCTTCTTCGAGGATGACACGGGCAGCGCCACCGGCAATAACACCGGTACCTGGAGCTGCTGGCTTGAGCAGCACTCGCCCAGCGCCAAGCCGACCGGTAATGATGTGGGTGATCGTAGTACCAGCGAGCGGCACGTGGATCAGCGAGTTCTTCGCTTCTTCGGTGCCCTTCTGGATGGCCAGCGGCACTTCTTTTGCCTTGCCGTAGCCGAGACCAACACGTCCGTTGCCATCGCCGATGACGACGAGTGCGGTGAACGAGAAACGTCGACCACCCTTGACCACCTTGGCAACACGATTGATGTTAATGACACGCGAGTCGCGCAATCCATCGTTGTCGCGGTCGTTGCGGCCACCACGGTCATTGCGGTCGTTGCGACCTCTGTTGTCGTCAGCCATTAAAACTCCAGTCCAGCTTCACGGGCGGCGTCGGCAAGCGCCGCGATGCGACCGTGGTAGCGGTTGCCACCTCGGTCGAATACCACAGCAGAAACTCCAGCAGCTTTTGCACGTTCAGCGATGAGCGTCCCAACCTGTGCAGCGGCCGTTGAATTCCCGGTTGCGCCTCCACGAAGTGACTCTTCGAGCGAAGATGCGGAGGCAAGGGTGTTGCCATCGGCATCGTTGATGATTTGCACAGCGATGTGCTTGTTGGAACGAAACACCGACAAGCGGGGACGTTCTGCGGTGCCAGCGACTTTGCGGCGAAGCCGTGCGTGGCGGCGGTGCCGGGCGGCCCGGCGGCTCTTGGTTGCCATCGTCGTCTCCTACTTGGCTTGCTTGCCGGCTTTGCGAATGACATGTTCGCCGACGTATCGGATGCCCTTGCCCTTGTACGGCTCAGGCTTCTTGAATGCACGAATCTCTGCTGCGACTTGACCGACAACTTGCTTGTCGATGCCGCTAACCGAGATCTTGGTTTGTTCTGGCACGTCGAACTCGATGCCGTCGGGCGCTTGGTAGTTCACTGGGTGGCTGAAACCAAGCTGTAGCTCAAGCGCGTTATTGCCCTTGGCGGCGCATCGGTAACCAACGCCGATGATCTCAAGATCCTTGCGGAAACCTTCGTTCACACCAACAACCATGTTGTTGACGAGCGAACGAGCGAGTCCGTGAAGTGCTTTGGATTCTTGCTCATCGTTCGGGCGTTCGACGACGAGATCGTCGCCATCTTGGCGTGCACTGATGCCCTCGGGCAGGTCAATGCTCAGTTCACCCTTGGGGCCCTTAACGGTGAGCGCATGGCCGCTGATAGCGACGTCGACTCCGGAAGGAAGAGTGATAGGTGCGTTTCCAATTCGGCTCATGTCAGACCTACCAGACGTAGCAAAGCACTTCGCCACCAAGACGGCGGCGACGAGCTTCACGATCGCTCATCAGACCCTTGCTGGTGGAGACCACGGCAACGCCGAGACCGCCAACAACACGGGGGATGTCTTTGGAACCTGAGTACACCCGAAGGCCAGGCTTGGACACTCGCTTGAGACCAGAGATCACACGCTCACGCTTCGGCGAGTATTTCATGCGGATCGTAAGGTTTGAGCCCGGCTTGTCGGTGTTGTCGGCGACGTCAAAGCCACCGATGTAACCCTCGGACTCAAGCATGCCAGCGAGGGCAACCTTGAGTTTCGAACTAGGCATTATGACTTCGTCGTGCATTGCCGTATTGGCATTGCGGATGCGGGTCAACATGTCGGATACGGGATCGGTCATCATTACTACATCACCTACCAGGAAGACTTGGTTACGCCAGGCACTTCGCCTGCATGCACCATGTGTCGGAGACAGATACGGCAAAGACCAAACTTGCGGTAGACCGAACGGGGTCGGCCGCATCGACGGCAGCGGGTGTAGCCACGAACCTTGAACTTGGGCGTCTTGGCCTGCTTTTCGCGCAGTGCTTTCTTTGCCATGTCAGCTGTCCTTCTTGAACGGGAAGCCGAATGCGTCAAGCAAGGCACGGCCCTGCTCGTCGGTCTTCGCCGTGTTGACGATCGTGATATCCATGCCTCGAGTCCGGTCGACATCGTCGTACGAAACTTCGGGGAAAATGAGTTGCTCGGTCACACCGAACGTGTAGTTGCCATGTCCATCGAAGGACTTGGTTGGAAGACCCCGGAAGTCACGAATGCGAGGAATCGCAAGTGTGACGAGGCGGTCAAAGAACTCCCACATGCGATCGTTGCGCAAGGTTGCCTTGACGCCGATCGGGTTGCCTTCGCGAAGCTTAAATCCAGCGATGGACTTCTTGGCCCGGGTAGTTATGGGGCGCTGACCAGTGATGGTCGTCATGTCTCGGATTGCGCCTTCGAGCAGCTTTGCCTGGGAGACGGCGTCACCGACACCCATGTTGACGACTATCTTGGACATGCGAGGCACTTCCATGATGTTGCCGAGGCCCAGCTCCTCCTTGAGGGCTGTGCGAATCTCGGCGTCGTATTGCTGCTTCAAACGCGGGCCGGTTGTTGTTGCGGTGCTCATTTGATCTCAGCTCCCGTGCGCTTGCAGATGCGAACCTTGCTGCCATCGGATGCGACCTTGTAACCCACGCGGGTTGCTTTGCCGTCCTTGGGGCTGATTACCGCTAGCTTTGACAAGCGGATCGGCATGTTCACATCGATGATGCCGCCTTGTTGCATTTCGTCGACAGGGCGCTGACTCTTGCGAGCAATGTTGACGCCTTCGACGATCGCACGCGACGTCTTTGGATCGACTTCGACGACCATGCCTTCGCGTCCCTTGTCTTTTCCAGACAGGACCACGACACGGTCGCCCTTTCGAATCTTTGCCACTAGAGCACCTCCGGTGCGAGAGAAACGATGCGCATAAAGCGCTTCTCGCGGAGTTCACGGCCGACAGGACCAAAGATGCGGGTCCCGCGGGGTTCACGGTTGTCGTTGATGATGACGGCGGCGTTCTCATCGAACTTGATGTAGCTGCCGTCGGGGCGACGTCGTTCTTTCTTGGTTCGCACAATCACGCACTTAACGACTTCGCCCTTCTTGACGCCGGCGGCAGGAATTGCATCCTTGACGGTGGCGACGATGACGTCACCGACGCCGGCGTAGCGAATCTTGGAGCCACCGAGCACCTTGATGCACAGGACTTCTTTGGCGCCAGAGTTATCGGCGATTTTGAGACGGGATTCTTGCTGAATCATTATCTGTACCTGCCAGCCTTAGCGCGAGCGCTCAAGGATCTCGACCAGGCGCCAACGCTTGGTTTTGGACATCGGACGGATTTCAGATACGCGAACACGGTCGCCCACGTTGGCGTCGTTGTTTGCGTCGTGAACGTAGAGACGCTTGTCGCGTTGCACGGTCTTGTTATAGCGGCGGTGGCGAACACGATCGGTTGCCACAACGACAATGGTCTTATCCATTGAGGTTGACGCCACGATGCCTTCGCGGACCTTGCGCGGATTCTCTCGCACGTCTTCGGCGTTGTTGTCGGTTTCGGTGCTCATCAGCTGGCCTCAACTTCGGCACTTGTTTCAGCAGCATGGATTTCACGCATGCGCAGTTCGGTTTTGATTCGCGCGACCTCTTTGCGTACCTGGCCAACGCGCTTCACGTTGTCGAGCTGTCCAGTCACAAGCTGGAATCGCAGGTTGAGCGCTTCGTCTTTTGTCTCGTCGAGTAGTTCGAGGAGATCGCCGTCACTGAGTTCGGCAAGGTTCTGCTTCTTTGCCATTAGAAGCCGTCCTTTCGAACAACGAACTTGCACTTCATTGGAAGCTTCTGGATTGCACGGTCGATTGCTTCGCGGGCGACGCCTTCGTCGTGGTAGGCGAGTTCAAACATAACTCGACCTGGCTTGACGACAGCGACCCACATTTCAGGGTTGCCTTTGCCTGAGCCCATGCGAGTTTCAGCGGGCTTCTGCGTTATTGGCTTGTCTGGAAACACGTTGATCCAAACCTTGCCACCACGCTTGATGTGACGAGTCATGGCGATACGTGCGGCTTCGATCTGGCGGGCGGTAACCCACCCTGGCTCTAACGCCTGAATACCGAACTCACCAAAGCTCACGACATTGCCGCCCTTTGACTGGCCACGAGTTCGACCACGCTGGTGTTTACGATGCTTTGTTTTCTTCGGCATCAACATGGTTAGTCCCCCTGTCCTGGGCGGAAGCGCTCGGTTTCGCTGCTCTCGCGAGAGCGGCGATCGATTTCTTCTTCGGCATCGAGCAACTTCTCGAACTCTGGATCGGCTTCGCCAAGCAGCGGCTTTGGCTCTTCGGCAGCTTCTGGTTCTGCGGCCTCGACACGGCCGCCTGAGCTGATGACGCGCTTCGGGCGGTCGCCAGCAGGGGTTTCGCCGACAGCCATTGCGGCTTCGCGGCTGATCTGTTCCTGGGACTGGACCTTGTACGGCAAGATCTGGCCCTTGTAGATCCACACCTTCACGCCGATGCGGCCGTAGGTGGTGATGGATTCGCGAAAGCCGTAGTCGATGTCGGCACGCAGCGTGTGTAGCGGCACCTGGCCTTCGCGGTACCACTCGGTGCGAGACATTTCAGCACCCCCAAGACGACCTGAACACTGCACTCGAACGCCGAGAGCGCCCGCCTTCGTAGCGTTCTGCATCGCACGCTTCATGGCCCGACGGAACGCGACACGGCCAGCAAGTTGGTCGGCAATACCTTGCGCCAAAATTGCCGCATCCATGTCTGGTTGCTTGATCTCTTGAATGTTCAGCTGGACCTTGTTGTTGCCAGTGATCTTGGCGAGACCCGCACGCAAGCGGTCCGCTTCGGTTCCGCGGCGTCCAATGACGATGCCAGGACGTGCGGTGTGCACATCGATGCGGAGGCGATCGCGTGTGCGCTCAACCTCAACACGGCTGATCGCAGCGTGCGGCAGCTCGGTCATGAGGTAGTTGCGAATAGTCCAGTCTTCGATCAGGAGATCCTGATACTCCTGGCGGGTGGCGAACCAACGGCTCTTCCACTCAGTCGTGATGCCCAGTCGAAATCCGTACGGGTTTACTTTCTGACCCATCGTTATTCTTCTTCCTCAGAGGCGCCATCGGTCATTGCTTGGGCTTGTTCAACCCAGCCGTCGATGTCGTCACCCTTGATGTTTTCGGCCAGTTCGGCCTTCTTGTCATCGGACAGTGCTGCGAGCGCTGCGATGTTCGCTACGCCTGCGGCAACAAGCTCTTCGGCGAACTTTGGCCCGATGCCATTGATGTCGGTTAGATCTGTGCCACCGCTTGGAGCGCTCGCAGCTGGTGCGGTGTCCTCGGCGTGGTCGTCGTCGATAGCTGCGTCGTCGTCGGCGCCTTGTGAGCGCTGCACCCGGCGTCGGCGTGCCTCAGCCTGTGCGGCACTTGAACCACCGCGTTCTGCGGCACGTTCTCGACGTTGTTCGAGTTCATCGTTTTCGTACCGACCCACGATGACCGTGATGTGTGAGGTGCGCTTGTTGATGCGGCTTGCCCGACCCCGAGCACGTGGGCGGAAGCGCTTCATGGTCGCGCCTTCGTCGGCGTAACATGCAGCAACGAACAACTCGTCTTCGGAGATGCCGTCGTTGTGACTAGCGTTGGCAATTGCCGACTCAAGAATCTTTGAGATCGTCTCGGAGACGCCAGTTTCAGAGAACTGCAGGATGGTCCGTGCGTCTTCGATTGACTCGTTGCGAATCAGGTTCAGCACGCGGCGGGCCTTACTAGCCGAGCCGCGCACGTGGCGGGCCTGAGCGCGGGTACCCGGCCGCTCGTTGGTCTTGGGACCTGACATTAGCGACGTGCTCCCTTTTCCTGGCCAGCGTGGAAGCGGAAGGTCCGGGTCGGAGCGAATTCGCCGAGCTTGTGACCAACCATTGATTCGTTGATGTACACCGGTACATGCTTGCGACCGTCGTGCACGGCGACCGTGTGGCCGACCATGTCGGGAATGATTGTCGACCGGCGTGACCAGGTGCGAACGACCTTCTTCTCGCCGGTGTCGTTTAGTGCGTCGATCTTCTTGAGCAGGTGTCCATCGACAAAAGGACCCTTTTTGAGGCTTCTTGGCATGACTGACTCCTAGCGTCGCTTGCCGCGGGTACGGCGGCGACGGACGATCATTTGCTCAGATGGCTTGTTGCGGTTACGCGTGCGGGCTTCGGGCTTACCCCAAGGCGATACAGGATGACGGCCGCCTGAGGTCTTACCTTCACCACCACCATGCGGGTGGTCGACAGGGTTCATTGCAACACCACGAGTCTGGGGGCGAACGCCCATCCAGCGGTGGCGGCCGGCTTTACCGATCTTGATCAGTTCATGATCGCTGTTACCAATCGTTCCAACTGATGCTCGGCAGTCGATCGGAACTCGACGCATTTCACTGCTTGGAAGACGCACGGTTGCAAAGCGGCCTTCTTTTGCGACTAGCTGGACACTGGTGCCTGCGCTGCGGGCCATCTTGCCGCCGCCACCAGGGGCGAGTTCAACATTGTGCAACACAGTTCCAACCGGGATGAAGCGGATTGGAAGTGTGCAGCCAGTGCGAATTTCGGCGGACGGGCCATTGCTGACCTTGTCGCCGACCTTCAGGCCTTCAGGGGCCAGGATGTAGCGCTTTTCGCCGTCGTGGAAATGCAGCAACGCAATGCGGCAGGTCCGGTTCGGATCGTACTCGATCGAGGCAACGGTGGCGGGAACGCCGTCTTTGTTGCGCTTGAAGTCGACTTGGCGGTACCGCTGCTTGTGGCCACCACCACGGTGACGGCTGGTTTTGCGACCGTGGTTGTTACGACCACCCGTCTTGTGCTTGGGCGCAAGCAAAGACTTCTCGGGTGTCGTCGACGTGATCTCAGAGAAATCGTGTGACGTTTGGAAACGGCGACCAGGACTGGTCGGCTTGCGGCGACGAATAGCCATGATTAGACCTCGAACAATTCGATCGAGTCACCCTCAGCGAGGGTCACGAGGGCACGTTTGCGAGATGGACGAACGCCCCACGTGTTTGTGGCACGGTTGCGCTTGCGCTTGCCTTTGCGGTTCAAGGTGTTGACCTTGAGCACCGCAACGCCGAAAACAGACTCAACCGCATCCTTGATCTCAGGCTTCGAACTACTTGGATGGACCTCGAACGTGTAGACGTTGTCCTCGAGAAGCAGATAGCTCTTCTCGCTCACGATCGGGCGAATGATGACGTCGCGTGGATCCTTCACTCTTCTTCCTCAGCAGTCTCGTTTGCAGAAGCAGTGTCTTCGGCATGGTCATCAGAGGCGACATTGTCTTGCACAGCAGAGCGAGCACCAGCAGCCGTTGCTGCGGCGTTCTCGGTCATGCGCTCAGTGCGAGCAGCCTTGCGGGCTTCGGGACCAGGGCGGGCATCACAGGCAGCCTCAAAGGTTGCTTTGGTGAAGACGATGAAATCGTTGACGAGCACGTCGTAGGTGTTCAGCTGGTCTTGCGTGATTGTCTGTACGCCAACCAAATTGGCGAAGCTCTTTGCCGCGACCTTGTCGTCGGTGTCGACCACGACCAAGATCTTGCCGTAGACATCGATCTTGCTTAGGACCTTGATGGCGTCCTTGGTCTTTGGCGCATCGAGACCAAAGTTATCAATGATGCGCACCTTGCCGTCGGCGGCTCGGTCCGAAAGTGCCGAAGCGAGTGCCAAGCGAATCATCTTCTTAGGCGTGCGCTGGCTGTAGCTACGTGGCTTTGGGCCCATGGCCACGCCACCGCCACGCCAATGCGGGGCATTGCTAGAACCGGCACGGGCACGGCCTGTGCCTTTCTGGCGCCATGGCTTTGCAGCACCGCCGCGGACCTCGGCCCGCGTCTTGGTGCTGTGCGTGCCTTGGCGGCGAGCAGCAAGTTGTGCGGTCACGACCTGGTGCATCACCGGCACGTTTGGAACAACGCCAAACAGGTGATCAGGACCAGACACGCTGCCAGCGGCAGAGCCACCCGCATTGACTACTTGAAAATCAGGCATCGTCGCCTCCTGAAGCAGCAGGGATAGGCGCTGGAGTGCTCTTCACCGCGTTGCGAATAAGCACGGTGGCGCCACGAGGACCGGGCACGCTGCCACGCACGAGAAGTAGCTCTTGCTCGGGGTCAGCCTGCACGACAGTGAGGTTTTGGGTTGTAACTTTTTCGGCACCCATGCGGCCGGGCATCTTCTTGCCCTTAAACACGCGAGATGGGGTCGCACACTGGCCAATAGCGCCAGGCTTGCGATGCACGCGATGTGCACCGTGCGAGGCACGTTGTCCCTTGAAGTTGTGACGCTTCATGGCACCGGCGAAGCCTTTGCCTTTGCTAACAGCAGTCACATCAACAAGTTCGCCTGCAACGAGCTGACCAACGTCAAGCTCGTCACCGATGGCGATCTCGCCTACGTCGTCGAGCCGAAGCTCAACCAGCTTGGGGCCAGGGGCCACGCCGTTTTTGGCGAAGTGGCCAGCCTTTGGGCTGTTTAGGCGCTGCGGCTTCTGTTCACCCCATGTGACCTGCACGGCTGAATAGCCGTCGATCTCGGGCGACTTCACCTGCACCACGCGACATGGGCGAACAGCGAGCGCAGTGACCGCGATGAGACGATTTTCCTCGTCCCACACTTGGGTCATGCCGATTTTTGTTCCAACAATCGCTTTGGTAGCCATTGGTTCTTCCGGAATCTTCTGCGGGCGGTTGTTCACGCAAACGCTCCGCACAGCCAAACGTGGTTTGGCAAGGCGGAGCGATGCTTCGATTGTGCGATGCGGTTCCCGTGGGCCTACACCAACGTCGATTTTGTTAGAAGGAAAGACACAAGGCCAGACCTTCAACCAGACCAACTGAGGCTAGCGGCGGCAAATGCCCTTTGCTACCTCGCAGCCGTGCTTCTCGTAGGTTGATGGACCTGCGCGTATTCCGCCCGACGTTGGCGACTTGTCCGCACGGATCTAGTTCGCCGGGATCTCGTTGTTCTCGGCGGTCCAGGTCTCATGCACCCGGTGCCAGCGCAGTCCGTTAGGGCCTGCTGCGTCAATTGCAAACAGGACCGTGCTGCGGCGCTGCGTCGATTGCCCATCACCGAGTTCCTGATGTTCTATGTATGTGGCTGCGAGCACCGACTCATCTTCATAGAGCGACCGACAGTCGGTGACCCAAATGCGCAGCCCGCTGGCCTTGCCGTGGCCGGCCTCTATCGCTTGAATTGTCTCGGCGCGATCTGACTCTGTGCCTGTCGGTCCAACAATGCTGAAGTTTGAGGCGAGTGCTGCTTGAACTCGATCCAGTGAGTCTTTGACGCCAAGGAAGTACGCCTCAAAGAACGCATGCAGGTCTTCGATTTCTGTCTGCCAATTGCTCATGGTTGAGAACGTAGCCGAGCTAAACGACCTACATCGAAGCAGCAGCGGCTGTCCGATGTCTACCCTCGATGGGGTGCAAGGTGCGGTCGAGGCTCGAGGCCTCGTCAAACGTTTCGGCGACAAGGTGGCCGTCGATCGTCTTGACCTCGTCGTTCCGACAGGCAGCTGGTTCGGTGTCGTTGGACCAAACGGAGCTGGAAAGACAACAACGATTCGCATGATCGTTGGCTTGTTGCAGCCCGACGAGGGATCCGTGACCGTACAAGGTGTTCCGGTATGGCCGGACCCCACAGCTGTGAAGGTAAACGTTGGCGTGCTGCCCGATGATCTCCGACTATTCGAACGCCTAACGGGTGAAGAACTACTCGTGTATATCGGGTTGCTACGTCGTCTCGAGCGTGACGCGGTCGAACGCAGAGCTGACCAGCTACTCGACGTCCTCGGACTAACCGGAGCGTCAAACGATTTGGTGGCCGACTACTCCACCGGCATGCGCAAGAAGGTGGCTCTGGCTGCGGCGCTGCTGCACTCCCCCGCAGTCCTGATTCTTGATGAGCCATTCGAGTCGGTTGACCCGGTCTCGAGCAAAGTCATTGTCGACGTACTGCAGCATTATCGCGAGGGCGGTGGCACAATCGTTTTCTCAAGCCACGTCATGGATACCGTCGAGCGGCTCTGCGATCGAGTCGCAATCGTGTCAGATGGCCGAGTGGTTTGCGCCGGGCCGGTCGATGAGTTGACGACAGACTCAGCGACGCGACTTGAAGACGTCTTCATTGAGGCCGTTGGCGCTGGGGCAGCTGGTGCTAGCGATGCACTCGACTGGCTTGGCAACTAGATGGAGCGCCTCGTCGAGGTAGCCAAGATCGCAGCGTCGTTGCGTTGGCGGCTTGCCACCAATCGGCTTCGACGCAGGGGCAAGCGCACACGACGCCTCACGGTTATTGCTGCAGTTGCATACACACTTGTGAACATTGTCGTCTTGGGTGCTGGCAGATTCGCTGACGACAGCGCCGCTGCCCAAACCCTGACGCTACTCATGGCCTCCATGGCTCTCGGTTGGGTCTTTGGGCCGGTCTTGATTGGTGGCGTCGACGAAACGATCGATCCGACTCGCTTGGCTTTACTGCCTCTATCCATGGCAGAGCGCTACGTCATTCAGCTTTCTGCTGCACTCAGTGGCGTCGGGCCGATCGCTACGGCCGTAGGGCTGATAATCGGGTTAACGATTGGGCACACGCGTCTCGGGCTATCCGTGATCGTGGTACCCCTCGCCGCCATCTGCGCCGTACTCACCATGGTCGGCGCCGCTCGCGCACTCGCAGCGGTCCTAGCAGTCGCATTACGCAGTCGCGTTGGACGAGATGCTGCAGTGCTGACCGCAGCCATCGTTGGTGGAACGCTCTTTACGATGGCGCAGCTAGCAAGAGACGTCGGCGCACGAGCCGACACACTCATCGACGCGCTTGGTTGGCTTCCACTTGCCTGGCCAGCGCGAGCTATCAGCGCCTCACGCGTTGGTGATGACGTGAAATCGCTGCTGTGGCTTGCAGCGAGCTTGTGCATCATGACCGTCTCACACCTTGCGTGGATAGCACTGTCCAACTTCTTGCTGCTCAATGGCGAACGCAGCGCTCAGAGCCGGCGGCGTACTGACCGGCCAACGCTTGGCGGCGCCAAGACTCGATTTGGCGCGTCACTCGCCAGACAGTGGATCTACCTTCGGCGATCGCCAAACAACCGCGTCGGTTTCGTCTACGGAACGGTCTTCGGAATTGCGTTCGCTTTGGTACAGATCGTGCAGCGCGGCGAGGGGAATGGATCAGCAGCAGCCTTCGGCATCCTGCTCGCGATGCTTGCGAACATGGGTGCGACAACCAACGTGCTCGGTTTCGATGCTGGGTCGTTGTGGATGGAAGTTCTCGCAGACGGCCCCGGTCGCGTGCACATCGTTGCACGCCAAGTCGTCGCGATGCCCAACCTGCTGCTGCCAACGTGGTTGTCCGGGATTGTCGTTGGTTTGTGGACAGGCGAATGGCGCCTCGTGCTGCTCGTCTCGCTCCTGGCGATCCCGATATCGGTCAACGTTTTGACCTTTGGCATCTTCGCCTCTGCACTCGCACCTGCAGCCTTACCCGACTGGGACAACCCCTTCGGAAATCGCCAATCGAACGAGGGGCGGGGGTTGCGACTTGCGGTGATCGCAGTCGTTGGCATGATCGTTATCTCATTGCTCTCGCTGCCACTACTCATTGTCGCCGTGCGCGCCCTGAACTCGTGGACGGTCTGGCTCACGCCACTTGCAGGCCTCGCATATGTCGCCGTGCCGTTCGGCCTCGCCGCCATGTGGGTCGGCCGCTTTCTCCACGGGCGCGAACCCCACCTCATTGCAACCCTTGCCCCCCGAGCCTTGAACTAGTTGCTCACCGCTCCGCTCGGGGCGGCGTTCGTCACACATCGTTGCCGTCCTCTATTGCACGCTTCCGGCACGCGACGCGCAGCAGTTCAAGCGGTTCTACAGCGGCTTATTCGGACGGCAGTTCGGAACTCCGGGCGCTCAGGGCGGCATGCATAATGAAACAGACTCCCCAACGGTGGTCTTGGCGGGGGTCGTGGAGGCACCCATCCCGAGTTGTTCTTTGCAGTTGACGACCTTGACCCTGCCATTGCTCGGGTAACCGAGCTGGGCAGCACCGCAGAACCAGCGGGGGAAGGCGACGAGGGTCGCCACGCGATGTGCACCGACTATCAAGGTATGGCCTTCGGGATCCCTCAGCCGCTCAGCTAAAGAAGTGCCGATCTAGCGTAACGCCCCAGCCAACCCCAGCCGGTGCGACGAAGGTCGCCAAAGGGCGGAGCCTGCGAAGCCCGGAAACAACAATGTGCAGAGAAAAAGAAAAGAGCCCCGGGCTTGCGCCCGGGGCTCTTCAGATCGTTCGGCGAAACTATGCCTGTTGGATCTTGATTTCGATGTCGACGCCGGCTGGCAAGTCGAGACGCTGGAGCGAGTCGACTGTCTTTGGCGACGGTTCGAGAATGTCGAGCAGACGCTTGTGCACTCGCATTTCGAAGTGCTCGCGGCTGTCCTTGTACTTGTGCGGGGACCGAATCACGGTGAACCGGTGCTTCCGAGTGGGAAGCGGAATCGGACCACGAACCTCGGCCTGCGTGCGCTTTACCGTTTCGACGATCTTCTTAGTTGATTGATCGATTACCTCGTGGTCATATGCCTTGAGGCGAATACGGATCTTTTGTGCAGCAGCCATGAAAGGTTCCTTATGCCAGGATCTTCGTTACAGCGCCGGCGCCGACTGTGCGGCCACCTTCGCGGATGGCGAAGCGGAGACCTTCATCCATAGCGATTGGGTTGATGAGCTCAACCGTCATTTGGGTGTTGTCGCCTGGCATGCACATTTCGGTGCCGTCGGGGAGGATGATCTCGCCGGTGATGTCGGTGGTCCGGAAGTAGAACTGCGGACGGTAGTTCGAGAAGAATGGCTTGTGACGGCCACCTTCTTTCTGCGTGAGCACGTAGACCTCGGCCTCGAACTTGGTGTGCGGCGTAATGCTGCCGGGCTTAGCGAGAACCTGGCCACGCTGCACGTCGTCTTTGTCGATACCACGAAGCAGTGCGCCGATATTGTCGCCAGCCTGGCCCGTGTCGAGCAGCTTGCGGAACATCTCAACACCGGTACAGGTGGTGGTCTGCGTGTCACGGATGCCAATGATTTCGATTGAGTCACCGGTGTTTACAACACCCTGTTCAACCTTGCCGGTCACAACGGTTCCACGACCCGTGATCGAGAAAACGTCTTCGATAGGCATGAGGAATGGCTTGTCGAGGTCACGTTCTGGAGTTGGGATGTACTCGTCAACCTCAGCCATGAGCTTCATGACGGCTTCGGCAGCGTCGCCGTCACCCTCGAGAGCTTTGAGAGCTGAAACGGGGACGATTGGGGTGTCGTCGCCAGGAAAGTCGTACTCGTCGAGGAGTTCACGAACTTCCATTTCGACGAGTTCGATGAGTTCTTCGTCGTCGACCATGTCGACCTTGTTGAGCGCCACGATGATCTTTGGCACACCAACCTGGCGGGCGAGCAGCACGTGCTCGCGGGTCTGGGGCATAGGGCCGTCAGCTGCAGACACAACCAAGATGGCACCGTCGACCTGGGCCGCACCGGTGATCATGTTCTTGATGTAGTCGGCGTGACCTGGCATATCGACGTGCGCGTAGTGGCGGTTTTCGGTTTCGTACTCAACGTGTGCAACGTTGATCGTGATTCCGCGCTCTTTTTCTTCAGGCGCCTTATCGATGTTGTCGAAGTCCGTAACTGCGGATCCTTCGACACGTTCTGAAAGCACACGGCTAATCGCAGCGGTCAAGGTGGTCTTGCCATGGTCGATGTGACCCATGGTGCCAACGTTGACGTGCGGCTTGGTGCGCTCGAAATTCTCTTTCGACATCTCTACTTACTCCTCGTACAGGATTCTTGGGGTGGGTGGTTTTGGGGGTTTACGTCAGCCATGTTCACTCACCGCGAATCCGCTTGACGATTTCTTCTTGTACCGATGCTGGCGTCTCTTTGTAGGAGTCGAACAGCATCGAGTAACTCGCTCGGCCCTGGGTGCGTGAGCGAAGATCGTTAGCGTAGCCAAACATCTCCGATAGCGGAACCAGTGCGTTTACGATCTTGTTGAGGCCGCGGGATTCGGTGCCTTGCACCTGACCGCGGCGAGCGTTCACGTCGCCTACGACGTCACCGAGGAAGTCGTCGGGGGTGACGACTTCGACTGCCATCATGGGCTCAAGCAGCTTGGGCTTGGCCTGGCGGGCGGCTTCGCGGAACCATGCGTTGCCAGCGATCTTGAACGCCATTTCAGACGAGTCAACGTCGTGGGTTTTGCCGTCTTCGAGCGTCACCTTTATGTCGACGGTTGGAAATCCGGTAAGGACGCCATTGCTCATGGCTTCCTTGATGCCCTGCTCGACTGGAGCGATGAATTCCTTGGGAATTGAGCCACCGCTAATGTTGGACTCGAACTCAAAGCCATTGCCTGGGTTTGGTTCGAGCGTGCAGCTGATCACAGCGAACTGACCAGAACCACCTGATTGCTTCTTGTGGGTGTAGGTGTAGTTCGGAAGTTCTTTCGAGATGGTCTCGCGGTACGCCACCTGGGGGCGGCCAACGGTTGCTTCGACACCGAACTCGCGCATCATGCGGTCAACGAGGACTTCGAGGTGAAGCTCGCCCATGCCGCTGATGATCGTCTGACCCGTCTCGATGTTCGTCTCAACCCGGAACGTAGGATCTTCGGCCGAAAGCGTCGCCATGGCGTTGCCAAGTTTGTCTTGGTCGGCCTTGGAGTTCGGCTCGATCGATACGTCGACGACCGGCTCAGGGAAGGTCAGATTTTCAAGGACGATCTGCTCTTTTTCGGCTGCAAGCGTGTCGCCGGTGCGCATGTCCTTGAGGCCAAGGAATGCCACGATGTCGCCGGCGTAGGCAACGTCAAGATCGACCTTGGAGTCTGAGTTCATTTCGAGGAGTCGACCAATGCGCTCCTTCTTGCCCGACCGGGTGTTGACAATGGTCGAACCCTTTTCGAGCGTGCCGCTATAGATGCGGGCGAAGGTCAAACGACCCTCTCGCTGATCGATCGTCATTAGCTTGAAGGCCAGTGCGGCGAACGGGTCGTCGTCGGTGGCTGAGCGGGTTAGCTCTTCCTCTTCGTTACGAGGATTGGTGCCGGTGACGTCCTCGAGATCGAGAGGCGACGGCATGTAGTCAACGACAGCGTCAAGCAGCGGCTGGACACCCTTGTTCTTGAAGGCTGTACCCATCAGGACCGGCACGATCTCACCGGTGATTGCACCGTGGCGGATCGCGGCCTTGAGTTCCTTGTCGGTGATTTCTTCGCCCTCGAGGTACTTCTCCATGATGTCTTCGTCATAACCCGAGACGGCGTCCATGAGGAGCTCGCGGTATTCCTCAGCCTGCTCGGTGAGGTCGTCGGGGATGTCTTCGACGTTGTAGGTGGCACCGAGGTCGTTTTCATCGGTAGCAAGTGGCCACACAAGTGCCTTCATCCGAACAAGATCGACCACGCCTTGGAAGTCGCCTTCAGCACCAATTGGCAGCTGCAGAACGGCCACGTCGGTGGTGAGGCGTTCTTTGATGGTGTCGAGGCAGAAGAAGAAGTCGGCACCGGTGCGGTCAAGCTTGTTGACGAAGCACATGCGAGGAACGCTGTACTTGTCAGCCTGACGCCAGACGGTCTCCGACTGCGGCTCTACGCCAGCAACGCCGTCGAAGACGGCAACTGCGCCGTCGAGAACGCGCAGTGAACGCTCAACCTCGACGGTGAAATCGACGTGGCCAGGCGTGTCGATGATGTTGATCTTGTGCTTTTTGGCGTCGTCTTCGGCATCGCCCCAGTAGCAGGTGGTAGCAGCCGAGGTGATCGTGATGCCACGCTCTTGTTCCTGCTCCATCCAGTCCATGGTCGCGCCGCCGTCGTGAACTTCACCGATCTTGTAGTTCTTTCCGGTGTAGTAGAGGATGCGCTCGGTGGTGGTCGTCTTACCAGCATCGATGTGCGCCATGATGCCGATGTTGCGAACTTTGTCGAGTGGATGTCGTGCCATGGCGGTTGCCTTGCGTCTCGCTTCGTGGTGGGGGGATAGCTGCTAGTAAGGAAGGACTGACAGAGTCAGTGAGGAGCCATCGGCACGAGGTGCCGAGTAGCTACCAGCGGTAGTGCGCGAAAGCCTTGTTGCTGTCGGCCATCTTCTGGAGGTCGTCGCGCTTCTTGACCGCTGCGCCGATGCCATTGCCAGCGTCCATGATCTCATTGGCCAAGCGTTCTGCCATGGTGCGCTCGCGACGCTGGCGGCTGAAGTCGACAAGCCAGCGGATTGCCAGGGTGTTCGCACGCTTTGGACGCACTTCGACCGGAACCTGGTAGGTCGCACCACCAACACGGCGGCTGCGGACTTCGAGAGGTGGCTTGACGTTTTCGACAGCACGCTTGAGCGTTGCTACCGGATCGTCGCTGGTGCGTTGTCCAACGGTTGAGAGCGCGGTGTAGACGATTCGTTCAGCGGTTGAGCGCTTGCCGTCTTGCAGGACCTTGTTGATCACCTGAGTAACCAGGACCGATTCGTAGAGCGGGTCGGCGGGGACATCGCGACGTGGTGCGGCGTTCTTGCGCATACTACTGAGCCTTCTTTGCGCCGTAGCGACTGCGAGCTTGGCGGCGCTTGTCGACGCCGCTTGAGTCGAGCGTGCCACGCACGATCTTGTAACGAACACCCGGAAGGTCCTTTACACGACCACCACGAACGAGCACGATGGAGTGCTCTTGCAGATTGTGACCTTCGCCCGGAATGTATGCGGTGACTTCGATGCCAGACGTTAGGCGGACACGTGCAACCTTGCGAAGCGCTGAGTTCGGCTTCTTAGGAGTTGCGGTATATACACGGGTGCAAACGCCACGACGCTGGGGAGCACCCTTGAGTGCAGGCGTCTTTTCCTTGCGGAACTTTGCCTCGCGTCCTTTGCGGACAAGCTGTTGGATGGTGGGCACAATGTTTCCTGTACTTCGGTGGCGTTCGGAGTCGATCTAAAAATTCTTCGGGTGCTGTTACCGCAGTGGTTACAGCGTGAGCGCAGCGGTCAGCAACAGGCCGCTGGGCCAGCAGACAAGCCTACGAAGGCTCTAGGCCCCGCACAACCCCTTCGAAACAATTAGAACTTCGGTCCCCACAGCACCGCGCTTCTCTTCGCTCGCTGTGCCAGGACGAAGTGACCGCCTTGTGCGCGATCTGAGGAACCACATCGGCCCAGTTGCAACCGCACAACGTCGTGCCGTTTCTACACGTCGTCAACCGTGCCGTGCCCGTTGGACGAACGGCGCCGCCGGAGGCGACTTGCCGCTACCGCGGCACAGCCGATCACCACGAGTCCGGATGCAAGCTGCAGCGGAATCCCTACCTCGCTTCCCGTCCGAGCAAGTGGTCTATCCGTTCCGAGCGAAGGCGGGTTGGCGTTAGGCGAACCCGGAGCGCCTGAGCGAGGGAGGTCAGCCGTGACTGCAGCTGGCGACTCAGGTACGTCGATTGTCGTTGCTTGTGGACTATCGGGAGAGTCATGCCTCTCCGGCTGTGTTGGGGCTTCAGGCGGCGAAGGCGCACCGGGTGGATCAACGACATCGCCCAGCACCTCGTCTCCCGTGTGGTGATGTGTCGGATCCTGGTCAGTGACGCGTTGCCCATCGACCGACTCGCCAACGACCTCACCGACTATCTCGTGGACAAGTGCATCGTCCACCACGATGCCGGTCCGCTCGCACTCGACTTGGCCGAGCACCGGTATGAAGTCAGCTGTACAGAAGTCTCCAACGATGTCGTCGGATATGACGACGTTAAAGAGATCGACGACGCCCGAGTTCGTGACAACATACGACCACGTCACAGTGTCTCCTGCTACCAGAAGCACGCCCGGCGCCTGATCGGCATCGACTCCGTTGGTTGCTAGTTCAATGTCAATGGCAGGGCGAGAATCTGTTGGTTGCGGTACCGGGGTTGCCGACGGCTGAACCGTCGTGGGCACCGGGGTTGGTCGACGCACCAAGTAGCTGCTGTCGTCTTGGTCAGTCATTGTCGTGTCTGGACTGGCAACAGGCTGGGCCGTCACGGTTGCGGTGTTCGAATAGTTGCGTTCACCAGCGATGCCGGCCGCAGTGCACCGGCTAGATGTACCTGCGTCGAGCAGGTCGATCACACAGATTTGGCCTTCGACGTCGTCATCCACGATCACGTTCTGCAGCGCGGTGTTGCCTGTGTTCGTAACGTCATAGGTCCATGAAACGGCTTGGCCCGGTTCAAACGTCAGTCCGTCGTCCCCATTTGTGCGTTTGTCGATTTCGATACCCGCAACGAGGTATCGAACATCGACGCGAACTTCCGCGAACGTCTCGATCTCGACGAGCGAGTTGCCGCCACCACCAAAGGTCTCAAAATCGGCGAGTGTCGCAACTCGAAAATCGATCTGGCTGTTGTCAACAAAGAACTGCAATGCGTTTGGATCGGTTACGCGATCGCTGACAAGTGCCGATGCCATCGTCGCCTGCGGGCTCGTCGCTGTTTCGCCAGTGACGAGTCCGACGAACGACTCGGTCAGCACGTCGAGGTCTAGGGCAACCTTGGTCGCTGAAGCCGTGGCGCTACATGAAGCGAAGTCGGGCCGCTGTGCGCTGGCAAGATCAACGCAAAGCTCGGCGCGGGTCGTGACTCGATAGTCCTCAGTCGAGGTCGAACTGTTCGTGATGGTGGCTACGCGGCTGTCGATGTCAGCCGCAACCGTGATGTCAGCTGCGATGAGCGTTCCGAGCGAGCTGTCGAAACCCTCGACCGAGAGTTCGCGAACGAAGTCAGTGGCAACTCGGCCAGTGCTGGCGCTGGTCTGGCCCAGCGCTTGTGGCGTTGGAATGGGAACTGATATGAGCGCTACGGCGACAGCAGCGCATGCTGCAACCAAGGCGCGACGTACTAACACAATGTCTCCTAAAGACACCCGCTAGCACCGACCCGTTGACGATGTTGCCCTACCGCTGCGAAGTAGATCATTGAGCGCAGGCGACGTCAAGACGAAACCGTGGTCTGTCACCCGTCCGCAACGAGTGTCGCTTGATTGTAATGCGATTTAGATTCTGGGATTCAACTCCGGCGACTTCCCTCCTGAAAATTGGAGACTATTCTCCTGCGAATGTGGGTTCGACATCAAGCCCGACAAGAAGGAGTGTTAGCATCAGAACGAGTTCGATCAGAGAACTCACTGGCGAATAGAGAAGACAACGTGGCGGCGAAGTGTCAACGACTAACCCCTACCCGTACTTGGTCCCGGGTGATTGCAGTACTACTCAGCATGGCGATGGTTGCGGTCACGATGTTCGTCGCGACAGCCCCAGATGCTGACGCCATGCCGACCCCGATTGTTGTGACAACCACGCTCGACGTCGTGGCAAACGACGGCAATTGTTCACTGCGGGAAGCCATCGCGACCGCAGATGATCAGACGCCGAGCGAATGCGGTTCCGGGAATCCAGGCCTCGACATCATTAACCTGACAGCAAGCACCTACCTGCTCACGAGTTCGCTGCCCAACATCGATGATGGCGAGCTCGTGATTAATGGCAATGGTGCCACGATTGATGGCAATGATTCGGCCACCATCATGATCGTCGGGGCCGACCTGACCCTGCATGACCTGACCCTGACTCGTGGCGACGGTGGCGCAACCCCCGCAGGTGCCATGTACATGTACGGCGGAGCCGTCGTCACCCTCGACAACGTCGATGTGACCAACAACACCGCAACCGCGGGAGGTGGCATCTCTGTAGAAAGAGGAACCCTGCTGGTCACCAACGGCTCCGCCATTTCCAACAACAGCGCCACAAGCGCCACGACAGGCAACGGCGGCGGCATCTACATCCTCAGCGACTTCGGGTCGGCCAGCGTTGTCCAAATCACTGACTCCGAGGTCTCGAATAACTCAGCCGTCCGACCAGGAGGCGGAATATATTTCGGTACAGCAACAACCGCCACGATCGAGCGTTCCCTGATCACAGGAAACACAGCGAACGACGGCGGCGGAATCTACAACCGCGGCGCTCTCAGCGTGACCGACTCGACGATCTCCGCAAATGATGCTTCTAGTCGAGGGGGCGGACTGTACAACGCCGGAATTCTTGAGATCAATGGTTCAACGGTGTCAAGCAACGACTCAAGCAGCGACTCAGGCCTCGGTGGCGGAATTTACAGCGATGGCGCCGCCGCGGTCACCTCAGTCAGCTCGTCGACAATTGCTGAGAACATTGCAGATGGCGGTGGTGGTGGCTTCTATGTCTTGAGGAGTCGACTCATCTTGAACGATGTTGATGTCGTGGACAATACGGCGGATTTTTCAAGCCGATCCGCGATCCACATTCTCGCTGGCAACCCTCGTGTCGAGGTCGCTAACTCACGATTCGAAAATAACACCATCGGTCTCTACCGCGGCACCTTCGCTGGTACTGGTCTGACCTTTACGAACGCGTCCCTCGTTGCATTCGGGGGCATAGCAGCAGTGCATGAATCAATGTTCGAGGATGGAACGATACAGATAGGGGGAGGGGGCTCGTCAGTTCCAGTCGACGTCACTATCTCGTCAAGCAGCGTCCACACCGATGACACGAACGCCGTGTACGCATACGCAGGCAGCCAACCGCTCTCATTGACCATCGAGAACTCCACGTTGGTTGCCGATGGATCAGGCGCTGGGCTAGAGGTCGAAGGCATTCTGTCGTCCGTTCGGGTGATCCACAGCACCATCGTTGGCGGGACCGGCGGCGGCATGATCACCGAGGGCAGCGCCCGAATCGGCGGGTCGATCGTAACCGCCGCACCTGGCGCCGACGCGGTATCGGTATCTGGCGCGGGAGGGGTCACGTCTGGTTCCTACAATGTCATTGGACCAACCAGTCGTGCATCAGACTTCAATGCGACGGACCTGGTCGGTGTGACCGATGCGGGGTTGGAACCATTGTCGATGAATGCCGGTGGCACAACGATGACGTTTGCACTCACACCGAGTTCGCCCGCTCGAGATTTTGTTGCTGGCCCGCTGATCAACGGCCTGACGTCTCCTGCTGCTGATCAAAATGGGACAGCTCGCCCGATTGGCGCATTTGCCGATGCGGGGGCCTATGAGGCTCCGTTGCCGAACACGGCTCCAGTTGCGGCGAACGACAGTGCCAGCACAGGGTTCGAGACTGCGGTGACGGTCAACGTTGTTGACGGTTCCGCTGGCGGCGCGGATACTGACGCCGACGGCGATGCGTTGACTGTTAGTGGCGTGACCGGATTCTCGAATGGCACCGCGACGCGTTCGGGAGCAACGATCACCTACACACCCGCGACCGGGTTCGTCGGGACTGACACGGGCACGTACACCGTTAGCGATAGCAACGGTGGCACCGACACGGCCGCCCTCACGGTCACTGTCACCGCTCCCCCAGCGTTGTGTAACGGTCTTGCGGTGACCCATGATCTGAACTTTGGAGCTTCGAGCACTGGTACTGCTGGTGACGATGTGTTCTTGGGAACTGCGGGCCCAGACACGATCGATGGTCTCGCTGGTGATGACACGATCTGTGGCGAGGGCGGCAACGACACCCTTAACGGTGGCGACGGCAAAGACTTCATCTTTGGTGGCGACGGCAACGACATGATGACTGGTGGTCTTGGCAATGACCGAATCCGCGGCAACGCTGGCGAAGACAACATTTCTGGTGACGCAGGCAACGACTTCTTGTACGGCGGCATCGACGCAGACACCATCAATGGCGGCGCCGGCAACGACACCATGGGCGGCTTTGGCGGCCCAGACACCATCAACGGCGGCGCTGGCAACGACAAGATCTTTGGCGGGTTTGGACCCGACACCATTAACGGCGGCGACGGTGACGACAGAATCCTTGGCCTGGTTGGTGACGACATCATCAACGGCAACAACGGCAACGACGAACTCAACGGCGACAACGGCCAAGACACCATCAACGGCGGCGCCGGCAACGACATCATCAAAGGCGGCAACAGCCTGGACACGCTGCTCGGTGGCACCGGCGACGACAACCTCGCTGGCGGAAAATCCGACGACACCCTCTCCGGAGGACCCGGCACAGATACCTGCACCGGCAACACCGAAGCCACCGCCGACACCGCAGACACCACCTGCGAAACCACCTTCGGCATCCCATAAACACACCGGGACCACCGACCTGCCAGCGCACCAACGGGCAGCCCGGATTCGCTTCGCTCATCCTGCCATCCAGCGCCCAACTCGGTTGCTGCGGTCGGCTGAGCTTCGTTAATGGTTAAGCAGCACTGGGATGTTGCGTGGGCCACGGATTTGGCCGTTTGCCCAGCTCGTCTCTTTCGAGGTGTCGAGCGAGTAGTTCGGGAATGCCCGCAGCCACTCTTGTAAACCAATCAACAGTTCGAGACGGGCAAGGTTTGACCCGACGCAGCGATGGATGCCCAACCCGAACGCGACATGTCGATTCTTGGCACGGTCGATCTGGAACTCATGCGCATCTTCGAACGCTTCCGGGTCGTGGTTTGCTGCGGGGAACGTCAGCAACATTTGGTCACCGGTGTGCACGGGGCATCCGGCAACCTCGGTGTCTTTAACAACCTGGCGGGCCATGGTGACCGGAGCGTAGTAACGCAGAACCTCTTCGCTAGCGGTCTGCCACAACAGGTCATCGTTCGGAACCGCCACCAGTCGAGCAACCTCTTCAGGATGCTGAGCGAAGTGCCAGAGACCGGAGCCGATGGCGCTCCATGTTGTGTCGATGCCAGCGAGAATGAGCAAACGCACATACCCAATCTTGAGTGCCCAGTCGACTTCTTCACCGTCGATCTCAGCGTTTGCGATCTCAGTCAGCATGTCGTCGATCGGATTCTCCAGGCGACCTTTCAAGATCACGTCGATGTAGCTGCTCATTTCGGCGGCCACCTGCATGCGCACGTTGTTGTCGCGCGGGCCCAACTGGAAACCGCGGTGGATCCAGTCGCGGAATAGGTCGGCGTCACCCTCGGGGATGCCGGTCAGCTTGCAAATGCCATGCACGGGGATGTGCTGGGAATACCGTTCGGCAGCGTCGGCTGCATCGGCGCCGTCGAGGTCGGCAATCAGTTCTCGGCAGTAGCTACGTAGGTCGTCTTCCATCAGGCCAACCCGCTTGGGGTTGAACGCTGGAAGCAGTAGTCGACGATGCCCATGATGATCTGGCGGGTCCGATGTGATTGGTGGCGCTGGATTGTTCGGTGCACCCGGGCGACCGACCGCAACTCTGATTGACGAGAAGTTGTCAGTGTCTTGAGCGACAGCAGACACCGCGTCCATGGTGACCGGCATGAACGCTCGGCCGTAACGTTCCGTCGACGCCATCGGGCATTCTTCACGGACCGCATTCCAGATGTCGATGGCGTTCGCACCCCACTGTTCGTCGAGCCAGTCCCAGTCCCGCACCCAATCGGTTACCGGCGCAGCTTCAACAGCATCAGTTTCGTAGGCCATCTGTTCACGCTAGGCGCTCGACCCAATACCAACAAAGCATGGTTGCTCGTTGTGTTTGGCGTTTCGGTTCGTGAAGCGGCCCAGCAAGGCCAGGAAAACAATTCCTTGCGTACATCGGCAGCAGTGGCTTAGTTTGGAAGACACGTTGCTTAGCGGAGCAGCGTGAAACATAAAAGAGGAACTATGCGAGTTGTTCGGCGGGCGTTTTGCGTCATGGCAATTTTGGTACTTCAGATCGCTGTCATTGCTGCGCCGGGGTTTGAACCTGACGCTGACGCGCAGACGATCTGCACAGCCGGATCGGGAGTGCAGCTCAATTCCTGCATCTCGACCTATAACAGTTCGGCGACCCCGGTAACGATCCGACTGATAGCCGACATTGTCATGGGTGGTCAGGTCACGATCATCAATAGTCCCGCAGCGGTGCCGCCAAAGTTGACCGTCGATGGCCAGGGACACACCCTTGATGGCAACACCATCGCGCAAGATCTGATCGAGCAGGATGCTGGTGACACACTAGTCACGAACATCACGCTCACGGGTGCTACGAGCAGCGGTGCACAAGCCGATGCTGGAGCCTTCACCGTCACAAATACGACAATGACGGACAACGCCGGCAACGGCCTGTACGCCAACTCGTCGATTGAGACCGTTGTTAGCAACTCAACCTTTGCCAACAATACCGGTTCTGGGATCGAGGTAGACACCTTGCTAGAGGTGCGATCGTCGACCAATAGCAGCAACGCCTTCGCAGGAATCACGGGCATCGGTACAGCTCGCGTAGGCGGGTCCCTAATCGCTGACAACGGAACGGCCGATTGTGGTGGCGCCCTGCTATTCACCGATCTCACCGGCAACGCGATCGAAGACAACTCATGCAATGGAACCGCCACTGCAGGCCTTGCCTTCAGCTTCAGCAGCACATTGGATGACAACGGCTGCACGGTTCCCTGCACCCAAACCATCGCTCTACTACCGGGTTCGCCCGCAATCGACGCAAACACGACGTGTGCCGCAGGACTGGTTGATCAGCTTGGTGCGGCACGAACTGCGAACCAGTGCGATGCAGGAGCCGTCGAAGCCGGCGACTGCAATGCCTCGGCAACAGTGTCCACCGAAGTTGAGCTGGGCTTTGCAATTGGTTGCTACAACAGTGCCAGCGTCGCGACAACGATCTTGTTGAACAACGACATCGTGCTTACGGCTGGTCTACCAGATATCGCGAACTTCGCCTTGCCACCGCAGTTGACGCTCGACGGTCAGGGACACGTTCTCGATGGAGGCGGTCCCGTGCTCGACCTACTCTACTTGGTTGCAGGCGACGTCCTTGTCACCAACGTCACGCTGACAAGGGGTTTGAGCAGTGGAATTGAAGCCAACGGCGGGTCACTCACCATCACGAACAGCACGCTTACCAACAACGGTTCGAACGGCATCTTCGCAAACTCGCCGATCGAAACCGTCGTTACCAACTCCACTATTAGCAACAACGGCGGCACCGGAATTCTGACCGACACCTCGGTGGAGGTGCGATCCTCAACGATCGCGAACAACAACCTGCGAGGATTCGACACAAATGGCGGCGGCGCGGTGCGCGCTGAGGGTTCCCTTATCGCCGGGAACACTCCCGGCGATTGTTCTGGCGGCCTGGCGTTCACCGATCTGCTCGGCAACGTGATTGGAGACAACACGTGCACAGGAATCGCAACTGCCGGTCTTGCCGGTACATATGACGCCCTGCTTGCGGACAATGGTTGCACGGCTCCTTGCACCCAGACCATCGCTCTGGTGGCGGGTTCGCCAGCGATCGACGCTGATACGGCTTGTGCCGCCGGGTTCGATCAGCGCGGCATGCCACGACTGGCGAACGCATGTGACGCTGGTGCGTTTGAGTTAGCCGTCGTATCAACAGCGACGTGCCATGGACTCGCCGTCACGATTGACTTGAACCTGGGGGCAACTGGCATTGGTACCGCAGGTGACGATGTCATCTTTGGTACGCCGGGTAACGACGTGATCGACGGGTTAGGTGGCGATGACACAATTTGTGGAGAAGATGGCAACGACACCATCAACGGCGGCCCCGGGTTGGACTTCATCTTCGGCGGCCAAGGTAATGACACCCTGGCTGGCGGCGATGGCAACGATCGCATCCGGGGCCAGCAAGGCATCGACAACATTGGCGGAAACGATGGCAACGACTTCCTGTACGGAGGTATCGAGGGCGACACCGTCAACGGCGGAAACGGCAACGACGTCATGGGCGGCTTCGGCGGCGACGACGCCATCAACGGCGGCCCCGGCAACGACACCATCTTCGGCGGCTTCGGCGCCGACATCATCACCGGCGGTATGGATAACGACAGAATCCTAGGACTGGCCGGCGACGACACCATTACCGGCGGGCCCGGCGATGATGAACTCAATGGAGACAAGGGTCAAGACACCATCAACGGCAGCGCCGGTAACGACGTCATCAAAGGCGGCAACAGCATCGACACGCTCTTTGGCGATGCCGGTGACGACATCGTCAGCGGCGGCAAAGGCGACGACGCACTCAGCGGAGGTACCGGCGTCGATACCTGTACGGGTAACACCGAGAACATCGCCGACACTGCTGACGCCACCTGCGAAACCACCTTCGGGGTTCCGTAGGACTCGCGAAAGCGCCGAAGCGAGGCGCACCGCCGAACTATTTGGACTCCCCGGCGACTAATTAGGTCACGAGCGTCTAGGAAATTTGAATATTAGGACGCGCCTGCGTCGTAGTACCCAATATATGAAGCAGCGCATCACCGATTCTGAGCGCACGGACCATACTTTCGTGGTGCTGGATCTGCTTGACGATGCCGAGTTTATGGCAGCACTTCAAGCAAACGACGGGCGAATGCGCAATCTGGTGCACCGGATGATCAATCACCGCGATGAGACCGAGGACGTACTGCAAGAGGCCTATCTCAAGGCCCATCGCAGCCGGTCGACGTTGGCTGGCGACGCTGATGCGTTCGGGGCCTGGCTGTATCGCATTACGTACAACACGGCGCTCGACCACCTGCGGCGCCGACGGCGGGGCAACCGCCGAACGGACAGCGCCGATCTGCACGAGGTCCCTGATCCGTCGATTGCCATTGATGACGTCGTTGTTACCCGCACTGCGGTGCGGGCTGCCATGACCGAGCTGCGCCCAGAGTGGGCGGCAGCAATCGTACTCGTTGACCTCGAATCGATGAGCTTCGCCGAAGCGGCCAACGTACTTGGTGTGCCCATCGGCACCACTTCGACCTACGTGAACCGCGGCCGCGCTCGACTTCGCCACCTACTCAGCATGCAGGACCGGTCATGAATCAACATCTCGAGCCATCACCGCCACGCGACAAAGCCATCGCCGCCGCGCTCGCACTCGACCCTCCCGACGGACCTTCCGATGACTTCTGGCATGCAGTGCGCACCAAGGCAGCCGAACCAGCCGCTGCTCCAACGCCCGCTGGCGCGATTGGTCGCCGACACCAGCGAATCGCCATGATCTTCAGCGCCGCTGCCACCGTGCTGTTGATCCTGGGATTCTTAGCCTTCGGTCAATTCGGTGAGAACGATAGGACGCAAGATCTCACCGTCGCCGCCCAGCCAACCGACGAATCACCGACTCGCAGTGCTGCGACCCAGGACCAATCCTTCGCCGCGCTTGAGCAATTGTTGATTGGCGACTGGATCGAGTCCTATGAAGAATCTCGCTATCACTATGTTCGCCAAGGGGCCGATCTGCCGCACTCGTGGTTCCGTCGAACCCTAAGCCTGCGCCCCGACGGCTCCGCCAGCATGCTCATGCTCGCTTCCGATGACGGGCACTACGACATCCACGGACAATGGAAGCTGATTGACGACTCGACACTCCGGTTAGAGGTGACCTCCCAAGACCGCGACTTCGAACGCTGGGAAAACTCCGAGGCCTATCAATACATCGGCAGTGTGGTCATGATCGAGATCCTGAGCGCCGATCCCGCCGGCCGCAGCATCGAGCTCGATATCGAGACTGTGCGGCCAACCGTCAACGAGACGATTAGCGGCACCATTACGGCCAAGGAGGCTACCCCCCACGGCCTAGGCGCCGATCTTGGACCCGTCACCCTTCCAGCGGGCGCCAAGGTAATCGTCTCGTTGGTGGACGCCACTCACTACGACGCACCCGTGTCGAAGACGATCACTACGTCGGTGTACGAAGCGAGCGAGCTACCGATGAGCTTCTCCCTCACCCGTGTAGAGCCAATGCGAAGTTTGGATACATATTGGATCCAGGTCCGCATCGAAGACTCCTTGGGATCGGCTTTGTACGTCAGCGACTTCCCGTTCGGCGTTGGCCGAGGACAAGCAACGAAGGATGTGCACGTAGTACCCGTCGGTTCTTGACTGACGCGCAACGAGTCTTGTGCTTCGTCGCTGGGCCTGCAAGCCACGTCGGCTCAACCGGTAACCCAGCAGACGACCTCCGCTTCAGTCGCCACGTCAGGCCTGCCAGTCACCGCCCTCGCAGTCTCACATGCCGGTAGGGTTCGGCCATGGCTCCGCCACTCCCCTTGCGGTTTCTGCGCTCAGCGAGTGCACACACCCAGCTCGACGACTCGGTCTGCGAAATCGCAATGGTCGGCCGGTCAAACGTGGGCAAGTCATCACTCATCAACGCGTTAGCGAACCGGAACAAGTTGGCCAAAACGTCAAAAACGCCTGGTGCTACGCAGCTGCTCAATATCTACGAGTATGACGAAGAGGACTCGGGCCGGTGGCTCGTTGACCTTCCCGGCTACGGGTTTGCCAAGCTTTCAAAGAATATGCAGAAGCAGATGGCCACCATGATCAACGACTACATCATGGAGCGCGAGACGCTCACCCACGCCGTGACGCTGATTGACGCCAACGTGGGCCCCACCGAACTTGACCTTCAAACGATTGACTGGCTGCGCCACATCGAACTCGACTTCATTGTCGTTGGAACCAAGATCGACAAGGTCAAGTCAAGCCAGCGTTCCAAGACGCAGAAAAAGGCCGCCGAGAAACTACAGATGAAGTCGGGGGACATTCGGTGGGTCAGCTCCGACAAAGGCACCGGCATCTCCGAACTGCGCTCCGTTATCGCTGCTCTACTGGGGTAAGCCCGCGCACGCGACGAAGGGCTTTGGCCTGGCGCCCGCTTCCAGACGTTGGCCGATCAGAGTGTCCAATCGACGGGGTCTCGGCCGACTGCGACCAGTGCATCATTCGCTCGGGAGAATGGCTTGGTTTCAAAAAAGCCGCGCGATGCAGACAGCGGTGATGGGTGCGCAGATTCGATGATGTGATGATGCTTAGCAATCAGCTTGGACTTGGATCGTGCAAAGTTGCCCCAAAGGATGAACACCACGGGTTCGGGCTTGTCAGACACAACCTGGATAACGCGATCGGTGAAGGTCTCCCACCCTTGCTTGCGATGGCTCGCCGCAGCATGCGCCCGAACCGTGAGCACTGAGTTGAGTAACAGCACGCCGTTGCGAGCCCACGGCTCAAGATTGCCGTGTCCGGGATGGGCAATGCCCAGATCGGACTCAAGTTCCTTGTACATGTTTCGAAGCGACGGCGGCACATCGCTTCCGGCGCGCACCGAGAAGCTCAGACCATGGGCTTGGCCCGGGCCGTGGTACGGGTCCTGACCCAAGATCACCACGCGCACATCGGCGTGCGCCGTGAGATGAAGCGCAGCGAAAACATCTTCGTGCGCCGGAAATACGTCGTGCTCTTGGCGCTCGGCTTGCACGAACGCCTGCAGGGTTTTCCAGTAGGGCAGTTCGAACTGATCGCTCAGCAACGGATTCCAGTCAGTCGTAGCCACCTACCGACACTAGCGATTCGACTACTCAGGTAGCGCACGGACCGAGCTAACGCGACGCGTGCCAGGCACCGTTACGTTAAGCACCGTGGCATTAAGCAACGCAGCGGGCCGAGCTAGCGCGACGCGTGCCAGGCACCGTGACATTAAGCAGCGCAGCTGTCTGGACTGTAGATGGGGAGGCTGTTCGACAGGATGAGCGAAGCAAATCAAACTACCCCGCGACCGTGCCGGCCTTCACACAGTCCGACGTGTGTGGAGACCGGCAGGTACGTGCCACTGCTGGGGGGTGGAGGGGATTTCGTGCAGGAAATCCCGACAGTGGCACAAGAAGCCTGCGCAAGAACAACCCATAAGTTGCCGACGTCTTGCGCCGGTTGCTGCTTTGCAACGAGCTTTGTATGTGATCTTGGATAACTCTTTGTTTGGTGCCTTTCAGAAACAGACACCCGCTTCAGCAGATCTTGCGACCAACCGAGCTCCTACTCGTGAATCACTTTGCCATCATGGTCAACATTAGGCAACCCCTGTCACATGCTTGTAATGCAAACGAAATCCCGGTAAGTCCTACGCACTAGTTCTTGCCGAAAACGCAAACGGCCCGGCTGCAAAGCAGCCGGGCCGTTGCGAAAGTTGTGGGGTGAGTGACTACTTACGACCGAGGTCGATCACATCGGCCAAACGGCCGCCAGAGCTGGTGCCACCACCAGCGAGCCATTCACTTGGATCGATGTCTGAGTCTTCTGAAGTGTAGAAGTCCATCGGTGTGTAATCAGGAGCATCGGTAACGACCTCGCGGTAACGGTCAATACCGGTACCGGCGGGGATCAACTTACCGATAATGATGTTCTCCTTGAGACCACGCAGACCATCGTTCTTACCCTCGATCGCAGCTTCAGTGAGCACCCGAGTCGTTTCCTGGAAGGAAGCGGCTGAGAGCCACGAGTCAGTTGCGAGCGATGCCTTGGTGATACCCATCAGAACGGGACGGCCATCGGCAGGACGCTTGCCGTCTTGAACAAGCGCCATGTTGACGTCGCGGAAGACCTTGGCATCAACACTCTCGCCAGGCAAGAAGTCACTGTCACCAGCTTCACCAATCGCAATGCGTCGGGTCATCTGGCGAACAATCAACTCGATGTGCTTGTCGTGAATCGATACACCCTGATCTCGGTACACCGCCTGCACTTCCTCAACGAGGTAGCGCTGGGTCTCACGAATACCACGGATCTCAAGGAGTTCCTTGGGGTCACGTGGACCTTCGACAATGGGGTCACCGGCAACGATCTCATCGCCGTCTTCGACCTCAAGACGTTGCTGGCCTGGAATCAGGTACACCTCTTCTTCGCCGTCATCGCCGACAACGGTGATCGCACGACCGCGACCTTCGTCTTCGCCGATTCGCACGGTGCCAGAAATGGTCGACAGTGTTGCCTTGCCTTTGGGGCTACGAGCTTCGAAGAGCTCAACCACACGAGGAAGACCACCAGCGATGTCCTTGCCCTTGGAGGCAACACCACCGGTGTGGAAGGTACGCATGGTGAGCTGGGTACCCGGCTCACCAATTGACTGGGCGGCGATAACGCCGACCGCTTCGCCGACTTCGATCTCGCCACCGGTTGCCAGCGACATGCCGTAGCTTGCCCGGCTGATGCCGTGATCAGAGTTGTCGGTGAGCGGCGACAAGCACCGGACCTCGGTCACGCCTTCGTCGTCTCGCATGTCAGCCATCATGAACTCGTCGATAATGGTGCCAGCCTCAAAGACTCGGCCATCGGCCAACGTGATGTCTTCGCCGAGCGTACGGCTGTACAAGCGGGTCTCGAGGTAGTAACGAGCGTTGGCTTCATCAGGCTTTACGTCGTCGATAATCACAACCGGTGGCTTAGCGCCATCAGCGAATGGATCGTCGTCGTTGATGATGACCTCTTGCGCTACGTCAACGAGACGACGGGTTAGATAACCCGAGTCAGCGGTACGTAGAGCGGTATCGACCAGGCCCTTACGAGCACCAGGTGTCGCGATGTAGTACTCAAGCATCTTGAGGCCTTCGCGATAGTTCGACTTGATTGGACGAGGGATCAAGTCACCACGAGGGTTGGCCACAAGGCCACGCATACCTGCGATCTGACGCACCTGCATCCAGTTACCACGAGCACCGGAACCCACCATCATCTGGACGGGGTTGAACTCCATTGCCTTGAGATTCTTTTCCATCTCATTACTGATAACCGAGGTGGCGTCGGTCCAGATTTCCACTTCTTGCTGGCGTCGCTCACCATCGGTGATGATGCCTCGGCGGAAGTGTTGCTCGACCTTGTCAGCTTCCTTTTCGTACTCGTCAAGGATCTGCTGCTTGTTCTTCGGCGTTTGCACGTCGTCGATTGAAACAGTCACACCTGAACGCATGGCGTAGAGGAAACACATGTCCTTGAGCCCATCAAGGCTCAACGACACTTCGGCTTTGAGGAACTTGCGTGCGAGCGTGTCGACGATGGTGCCCATGAGGCGCTTGTCGACGGGCTCGTTGACGAACTCGAACCCGTTCGGCAAGACCGAGTTAAAGAACACACGACCCGGTGTGGTTGGCGTGTAAGTCGCCGCAACACCATTTGCTGGTGTCGCCACCAGGCCCGGCGTGCGGAACTCGATCGTGTCGTGCAACTTGACGTGACCGTCTTCGTACGCACGCTCAAGCTCTTGTAAGTCGCGGTACACCTTGGGACGTTCAGGTGCGTCACCTCGAGGATGATCGGTCAGGTAGTACGCACCGATGATCATGTCCTGCGTTGGCGTGACGAGCGGACGGCCATGGGCCGGGCTCAGCACGTTGTTCGCTGAAAGCATGAGGATGCGGGCCTCAGCCTGCGCCTCTGCCGACAGCGGCAAGTGAACTGCCATCTGGTCGCCGTCAAAGTCAGCGTTGAACGCGGTGCACACCAGAGGGTGAATCTGGATTGCCTTGCCCTCAACGAGCACCGGCTCAAACGCCTGAATACCAAGGCGGTGCAGCGTTGGCGCACGGTTCAACATGACCGGGTGTTCTTGAATGACCTCAGCGAGGACATCCCACACTTCGCTCTTGCGGCGCTCGACCATGCGCTTGGCCGACTTGATGTTCTGGGCAATGCCCTCGTCGACAAGCTTCTTCATGACGAAGGGCTTGAACAGCTCAAGTGCCATGAGCTTGGGAAGACCACACTGGTGGAACTTGAGCGTTGGGCCAACCACGATCACGGAACGACCGGAGTAGTCAACACGCTTACCCAGAAGGTTCTGGCGGAAGCGACCCTGCTTACCCTTGAGCATGTCAGAGAGTGACTTGAGCGGACGGTTACCAGGACCGGTTACCGGACGGCCACGACGGCCGTTGTCGAACAACGCATCAACGGCTTCTTGCAACATGCGCTTTTCGTTGTTCACGATGATCTCGGGAGCACCAAGATCGAGCAGTCGCTTGAGGCGGTTGTTGCGGTTGATCACACGGCGGTAAAGGTCGTTGAGGTCAGAAGTCGCAAAGCGGCCACCGTCGAGCTGCACCATCGGGCGCAGTTCCGGTGGAATCACCGGCACGACGTCGAGCACCATGGCGCCCGGGTCGTTGGCGCGGTTACCGCGCTCGTCGCGACGGTTGAATGCCGTAACGATCTTGAGACGCTTGATTGCCTTCTGCTTACGCTGCGCTGACAGCGGGCGCATGCCCTCTGGCGGATCAATGGCGATACGAAGTTTGACTTCTTCTTCGTCGAAGTCGATGCGCTCGATCAATGACTTGATCGCATCAGCACCCATACCACCATCGAAGTAGTCGCCGTAGCGGTCAGCGAGCTCACGCCACAACATTTCGTCTTCGATGATCTGGCGGCCGAACAGCGTTTTGAACTCGTCAAAGGCGAGTTCGATCAGTTCGAGTTCAGCCTCGTACTCTTCGCGAATAGCCTCGAGATCCTTGTCACCTGCCTTGCGGCGCTGCTTGATCTCGTTGTCCTTAGCGCCATCTTTTTCAAGGTCGGCGAGTTCGGTTTCGAGTTCTTGCGTGCGCTCTTCCAAACGAAGATCCCGCTCTTTGGCGATGTCTTCCTTTTCGAGCAACATTTCCTTTTCAAGCTCTTCGAGGTCTTCGTCACGCTTTTCTTCGTCGACCCAGGTGACCAGGTTCGCTGCGAAGTAGATGACCTTTTCGAGCTGCTTTGCCTTGAGCTCTTCTTTAGGCTCGGTGCCCATGAGCAGGTAAGCCAGCCATGACCGGGTGCCACGCAGGTACCAGATGTGAACTGCAGGAGCTGCGAGTTCAATATGGCCCATGCGCTCGCGGCGCACCTTTGAGCGGGTTACCTCAACGCGGCAACGCTCACAGATGATGCCCTTGAAGCGAATACGCTTGTACTTGCCACATGCGCATTCCCAGTCCTTGGTAGGACCAAAGATGGTCTCGCAGAACAGGCCGTCTTTCTCGGGCTTGAGGGTGCGGTAGTTGATGGTCTCAGGCTTCTTTACTTCACCGTTTGACCAGGTGCGGATCGAATCTGCGGTAGCAAGACCGATACGCAGGTGTGCGAAATCGTTCACATCTAGCATCAGACGCCACTCCTCTCAGCTCGTTCGCGGGCTCTTCGTGCGTCTTCCTCATCGGAACCTCGCTCAGGACGAGACAAGTCGATGCCGAGTTCTTCGGTTGCCCGGAAGACTTCGTCGTCGAGCTCACGCATTTCGATAGATGAACCGTCGTGGTTCAACACTTCGACGTTCAGACACAGAGCCTGCATTTCCTTGATGAGCACCTTGAACGATTCAGGGATACCCGGTTCAGGAATGTTGTCGCCCTTAACGATGGCTTCGTAGACCCGGACACGTCCGAGTACGTCATCGCTCTTGATAGTGAGCAGCTCTTGCAGGCAGTAGGCGGCGCCGTATGCCTCAAGTGCCCACACTTCCATTTCACCAAAGCGCTGGCCACCGAACTGGGCCTTACCACCGAGTGGCTGCTGGGTAATCATGGAGTATGGACCGGTTGAACGAGCGTGGATCTTGTCGTCGACCAAGTGGGCCAACTTCAAGATGTACATGAAGCCGACGGTTGTCTTGTTGTCGAACTGTTCGCCGGTGCGACCGTCGATGAGCTGCACCTTGCCGTCGTCACCGATGAGGCGCTTGCCATCTTCGGTTTCGGGGTTGATGTTGCGCAGGATGTCTTGGATCGTCGGGTGCTTGCCAGCAAGTTCGACTTCGTCCCACTTGGCACCGTCGAACACCGGCGTAGCGATGAGCGTTGACGGCTTGGTGATTGGACGGGTCTTGGTCTCGGTGCCGTAGATGGGATCATCGCCGACCTTGTTGCCGTCGACTTCCCAGCCCCAGCGAGCCGCGTAGCCGAGGTGCGACTCAAGCACCTGGCCTACGTTCATTCGGCTAGGAACACCGAGTGGGTTCAAGATGACATCGACGGGAGTGCCGTCTTCAAGGTACGGCATGTCTTCGATTGGAAGGATGCGAGAGATCACACCCTTGTTTCCGTGGCGGCCAGCGAGCTTGTCGCCAACGCTGATCTTGCGCTTCTGCGCAACGTAGACACGCACGAGTTGATTGACACCAGGCGGCAGTTCGTCGCCATCATCGCGGCTAAACACGCGAACGTTGGTGACCTTGCCCTGCTCGCCGTGCGGAACCTTGAGGCTCGTGTCACGAACTTCGCGGGCTTTCTCACCGAAGATCGCACGCAACAGTCGCTCTTCTGGTGTGAGCTCGGTCTCACCCTTAGGGGTGACTTTGCCGACCAGGACATCGCCAGGCTTGACTTCGGCGCCGACACGGATGATGCCGCGCTCGTCGAGATCAGCCAAGATCTCGTCGCTCAGGTTTGGAATATCACGAGTGATTTCTTCTGGGCCGAGCTTGGTATCACGAGCGTCGATCTCGTGCTCGTGGATGTGGATCGAGGTAAGCACGTCGTCTTTGACGAGGCGCTCACTCAAGATGATGGCGTCTTCAAAGTTGTAGCCACGCCATGGCATGAATGCCACAAGCAGGTTCTTACCAAGCGCGAGTTCGCCCCAGTCGGTCGAAGGACCGTCGGCGAGCAGTTGGCCCTTCTTAACCTTTTGACCAACGACGATGCGGGTCTTGTGGTTGATGCACGTGTCTTGGTTCGAACGATTGAACTTGGACATCACGTGGGTGTGCTTGCCGCTGTCATAGTCGACCACGATGCTGTTGCCATTGACTTCGGCGATCGTGCCGTTCTCAAGTGCCAGGATCATGTCGGCTGCGTCGTTTGCGGCGCGGGCCTCGACACCTGTGCCGATGTATGGAGCCTCAGCACGAAGCAGCGGAACTGCCTGGCGTTGCATGTTTGCGCCCATGAGCGCACGGTTTGCGTCGTCGTGCTCAAGGAAAGGAATCAGCGCCGTGGCGATCGAAATAATCTGCTTTGGCGAGACGTCCATCATCTGGACTTCGGCACCTGGCACGAAGCTAATCTCGGTGGTCGCACCGAAGAACACGTCCTGTTCGAGCTGCAGTCGCAGACCTTCGAGCGTCGCTGCCTGTGGCGAACGCCGAACGAGAACCTTGTCGGTGGCGAAGGTGCCATCAGGATTCAGCTCGGCGTTGGCCTGGGCAACAACGTACTCCTCTTCCTCATCAGCAGCGAGGTAGCGGATCGTCTTGTGTTGCACGACACCGTTGTGAACCTCACGATAAGGAGACTCGATGAAGCCAAAGTCGTTCACGCGAGCAAAGCTGGCAAGACCACCGATCAGACCAATGTTCGGGCCTTCAGGAGTTTCGATCGGACACATGCGGCCGTAATGGCTGAAGTGCACGTCTCGCACCTCAAAGCCGGCACGCTCACGGCTGAGACCACCAGGGCCAAGCGCCGACAGGCGACGGCGGTGGGTCAGACCGGAAAGCGGGTTGACCTGGTCCATGAACTGCGACAGCTGCGAAGTTCCAAAGAACTCCTTGACTGCGGCAACAACCGGACGAATGTTGATCAGCGTCTGCGGCGTGATCGCCTCGACGTCTTGAGTGGTCATGCGCTCGCGCACAACCCGTTCCATACGACTTAGGCCGATACGGACCTGGTTCTGAATCAGTTCCCCCACGGAACGGATTCGGCGGTTAGCGAAGTGATCCTGATCATCAAGGCGGTAGCCGGGCTCAGCACGCACCAGGTGCAATAGGTAGGTGCAGCTAGCGAGAACTTCGGCTGGCGTCAGCACCGGCTGATCGAGCTCCGGGCCTTCGAGCTTGATGCCGAAGGTCTCCTCGATGCGCTTGATTTCTGGACCGAGCTTGCGGTTCAGCTTGTAGCGGCCAACACGGCTCAGGTCATAGCGGCGGTTCTCGAAGAATGCGCTACGGAAGTAGTTGCGAGCGGACTCGACCGAAGGTGGCTCGCCTGGACGTACACGCTTGTAGATCTCAAGCAGCGCCTCGTCTTGGGTTTGAGCCAGCAACTTGGTCTGGTCTTCTTCCCACTGACCTTCAAGGAAGTCGAAGTGGCGAACGAATGCTGGCAAGAAGCCAGGCGCATTCTCTTCGTCGAAGCCAAGCGCACGGATCAACGTGAACATCGACAGACGACGCTTGCGAGCGACACGAGTACCAGCGGTGACGTCCTTGCCTGGCTTTTGTTCGACGTCGAATTCGATCCACTCACCGCGGTATGGATGGATGGTGCCAGTCACGAGCTGGTGCTTGCTCAAGTTGCGCAGGCGGTAGCGCTCACCGGGCTGGAAGATCACGCCGGGGCTGCGGACCAACTGACTTACAACGACACGTTCGGTGCCGTTGATGATGAAGGTTCCGTTCTCGGTCATGATCGGGAAGTCGCCCATGAAGACCGTTTGTTCTTTTATCTCGCCGGTCTCGGCGTTCATGAACCGGGCACGCACAAAGATCGGTGCGCTGTAGGTCATGTCCTGACGCTTGCATTCGCTCACTGTGAATTTCGGTGGCGGACGCAGATCTTCGTCGGTCGGATCGAACTCAAGCTCAAGCTGCAGGTTCTCGCTGAAGTCCGTGATTGGACTTATGTCGCGGAAGATCTGCTGTAGGCCTTCGTCGAGGAACCATTGGAACGAATCCCGTTGGATGGAAATTAGGTCGGGAAGTTCGAGAACATCCTCAAGATTGCCGAACGAATAACGCTCGGGCGCAGTAGCGCGAGTTGCCACGTGTGGACTCCTGTGTGTGGGGGTGCGTCGGAAAGACGCGGGAAGGAAAGGAGCTCATGAAGAGACGCGCGGGAAGCTCACAATGGAACGACCGACGCGCCGACGACAAGGCTCAAACAGTCTAAAGGGCCTATTGAGGGTTTCCCAACCCGAGCGCGCAGCTTGTCAGCTCGGGTCCCAGTCGAAGTACCAGTAGATGGCGACATCTTGGGTTGTTGCATTGGCAACAGCAGCAGCCGAGATGGTCAGATACCCAAGTTCGGTACCTGAGAGATTCACGTTGTTGCGCTCGGACGCTTCGTCATCTTTCGCGAAGAACTCTGCGCTGTCGGCTTGCCACGCAGCAATGCGGTCTTGGTCGAGTCCAAATCTCTCAGCGTGTTCAAGCAACTCTTGCTCCGCTGCTTCGAGCGTCAGTCCATCGATCGCCACGATGAGCTGATGTCTGACACCCTCAAGTCGACTGAGTGATCCCGTGACAACCTGCGCCTGTTGTGCGAAGGTGTCGCCGTCAGGCAGGTCCAGTTCGAGGTCGATGAGATTGGGTCGCCGCCAACTGAACGCGAACGTGTCGTTCTCGGTCTCGCCTTCTGGAGGCAGGTCGACGGTCGCTCGGGTAAGCGGTTCTTGGAGTGACCAGCGCAGCTCGCCGTTGTGATTTTGCTGTGAGCCAGCGGCTGTGATGTCGAGCGGATCGTCGAATGTCGCGCGAGGACCGGTGGCAGGGACGGTTGCGCTTGGGCTTGTCGCTGTCTCTGACGGCTCGGCGCTTTCTGGTGTGTCAGCCGTTGTGTCTGATCTCGAACAGGCGACAAGGCTCACTGCCGCCAAGCCAACGCTAAGCACCCCAACCAGGAGTTTCGTGCGTTTGTTGCGGCTCGTCATGGGGTGGTCTCCCTGATCACTGTTCGACGTTGAGGTCAAAGTTACTCAAGACGTCGATGATCGCATCCACGTCAAGGCGATTGTCGTCGATGCGGTCGGCAACAGACGATGACACGATTTCGTCGGCCAGGTCAGGGTCGGCGAGTACGGCTTGGTACGCCGGGAGCGTGTCCTCAATGATCAGATTCCAGCGATCATCAAAGTTTGCGATGTTGCCATTCGGCAGCGGCGTGGTGACTTCGACCGTGACATGTGCTGGGTTATCGACGCAACGACCAAGAAGACAGGCACCGCTTGGCCCCGGTCCTACGTCAGTCGAGATGACAATGGGAAACACCTCTGCATAACTCTGAGCGCCAGGGATCGATGGCTGCCCAATCAGCGTCATGAGATACGTCATGATCTCACCGCCGGGTCGGTCAGCCATCGTGTCGTAGTTGTCGCGAATGATGTCGAACTGCTCTCGGTGCAACAGTTGCTGGTTGCCTTCGGCAATCAGCCTTTCGTTGCCGGTCTCAATGCCCTCATGGATCGTGGTCCAGGCAAGGTGCATCTGCCGATCGATATCGCCAGCTTCGAACATTGCGTCGATGCCGTCGATGCCTCCCTGTCGGTATGCCTCGTGTGCCGGGGCCTGGTCGATAAAGATCTCGCGCTGCATCTTGAGGAACTCTCTTTCGTACCACTCGAGTTCGCTGGCAGTCAGGTTTGCGGCGAACTCGGTGAACCGTGCCGCCAGGTCTGGGTTGAACGACATGGTCGCGGCGACAGAGTTGGCAAGGTCTTGGAAAAGGTCGAGGTCATAAAACCCAGCGGCGAATGATGGCCCAATCATGTTGGCCATGCCGGCCCATTGCATATTCGGGTCGTTGAGGTACAGGTCGCCGTAGTAGGTGTACACATCTTCGATGATTTGTTGATTGCCGTCGACGCCGGCTTCGGGATCCCAGTCAGCAGGATCGATGCCCGCAGCGATAAAGGCTTCAACTTCCCAGTCCTCAACAGGCGGCTCATCGTCTGGCCTGCCTAGATCGGCGTTGTCGGGATCATCGGGATCTTCACCCCCCGGACCGTCAACGAGTGGATCATGATTATTGCGGTCAGCGTTGTCGGGATCATCGGGATCTTCACCCCCTGGACCGTCAACGAGTGGATCATGACTACTGGGGTCGGCGTTGTCGGGATCATCGGGATCTTCACCCCCTGGACCGTCAACGAGTGGATCATGACTACTGGGGTCGGCGTTGTCGGGATCATCGGGATCTTCACCCCCCGGACCGTCAACGAGTGGATCATGATTACTGCGGTCAACAGCATCGCCACCGTCACCTCCCGAGGTGTCAGGGCCGCCCGATGACGGGTCGGCAGACGCGAGTTCTACGCGTTCGCCATTGCCGACTTTCTGTGCGAGATCGGCGATCGTCGACTGCAACACTGGCACGGCAAGCGCAGCGGCCATGGCAAGCCCTGCCATCATGACAAGCCAGGAGGCAACTTCGCCTTGGTCATCGCTATAGCGGGCTCGTCTGAGGAGCGTCTTCCTCATCTTTGTCCTTGTCGGTTGTATGGTCCACGCCAACGTAGACAGCGCGCGCCGAACCAACTAGGGGGACATGTCCCCCGTTAGGTCTCGGCGGATGCTATTTGGACTTGGCGACCTCAGACAAGAACTCGGCATTGGTCTTGAAATTCGTGAGCCGATCGAGCATCAAATCAAGCGACGCGACCGTGTTCGAGCGACCCTCATCGCCGACGGCGTCAAGAACGCGACGCATCTTGGACGTCGCTCCGTGATCCTTTGATGACATAAGCAATTCGTCGTGGCGAGTACCGCTCGCCGCGACGTCGACCGCGGGCCACATGCGCTTCTCGGCAGCGTCACGCGACAACCGCAGCTCCATATTTCCCGTGCCTTTGAATTCCTCGAAGATCACTTCGTCCATCCGAGATCCAGTGTCGACCAGAGCAGTCGCCAATATCGTGAGCGATCCACCGTTCTCGATGTTGCGAGCCGAGCCAAACAAACGCTTTGGGGGATACAGCGCCCCAGCATCGACACCACCCGACATCGTGCGACCGCTGAAGCGCCCGCTCAAGTTGTAGGCCCGCGCAAGGCGGGTGATCCCGTCCATGATGATGCAGACGTCGTCGCCAGATTCGACCATGCGGCGAGCTCGCTCACCGACCAATTCGGCCACCGTGATGTGCTCGTCAGTTGGACGGTCAAAGGTCGACGCAACAACTTCGCCGTTCTCCATCCACCGCTGCATGTCGGTAACCTCTTCGGGACGCTCGTCGATGAGCAACACGATCAGGCGTACCTCGGGATTATTCGTCTCAATCGAGCGAACTAGTTCTTTGATGACCGTGGTTTTGCCCGCCTTGGGCGGCGCAACGATCAGGCCGCGTTGACCCTTGCCGATGGGAGCGACAAGATCGACGATACGCGCGGTTAGGTTGGCAGGGGTTGAAGCCCGTTCGAGCACGAGCTGCTCCTGCGGAAAGATCGGGGTCATGTCGTCGAAGTTGGGTCGACCACGGGCCTCTTCGGGATCGCGTTCGTTCACAGCCTCGACACTCAGCAGCGCTGGATTCTTCTCGTTGCGCGCAGCTGGTCGAGATGACCCTCGCAAGTGGTCACCCGAACGCAAACCAAAATCCCGCACCATCTTTACCGGCACGTAGCAATCATCGCGGCTTGGGATGCCACCGTCGACGCGCAAGAAGCCATAACCATCGCTGCGCAGGTCAAGGAAACCGTCTACCGAGATTGGCTCACCCTCCCACGGAAGCTCTTCTCGGTCACGACCACGGCGGCGACGGCGGCGTTTGTTGCCCTGGTCATTGTCCTGCTGACCCTTACCTTGGTCGCGGCCTTGGTCGCTGTCTTGCTGACCCTTGCTCTCGCGTTTGCCACCACCTTTTGAGTTCTTGCCACTGCCCGAATGGTCCCCGCCCGAATCGCCGCTGCCCGAACCATCGCCGTTGTCAGAATCGCTGTCGTCTGCGGGCGAAGCGGCATCGTCATCAGCTCCCAGATCCGCAGAATCATCGGCGCCATTGGTGCTTGCGGTATCACGGTCCACCGCGGTATCAGGGTTCTCCGCGGTGGGTGCATCTTCTTCGTCGCCAATGATCGCGTCGATGATCTGCGCCTTGCGCATGCGCGAACCGACCTTCTTGCCCATCGCCTCAGCGATGACGGTCAGTTCGGCACGGTCCTTGCCTTCAAGAGTGCTTCGATCGGAAGTCACAGGTACTCCTAGTAAGTAGGACGCCCCACAAATCGGTGGCCGAGAAGCGGCTATCGAGGAGACGGCTGGACGGACGGTGTCCGCTTCGAAAACGCTATCACTGCAGCCAAGCCGTTCCTCAAGCCAGAACAAGACATCTGTGAATGACCTGTGCGGCCAAGCAGAGCGACTACAGCGAGTTAATCCAGCTCAGGAAGCTGTCGTAGTCGTCAAACGCTGGCAGGTGCGAGTTTGCGTCGATGATCGAGGGTGGGGCATGGAAAAGGCAACCGGCCTCAGCTGCGTTTAACATCGACAGATCGTTGAATGAGTCGCCGCCAGCGGTGACGTGGAAGTTGAGTTCTTGCATAGCCTCGACCGTGCGTCGCTTGTGGTCAGCTGTGCGCAGCTCGTAGTTGGCAATGCGATCGTTCTCGACCAAAAGCCGGTGACAGAAGATGGTCGGCAGGCCCAAGTGCGGCATCATCGCACTGGCGTACTGTTCGAACGTGTCGCTCAGCAAAAGAACCTGATGGGCGCTACGAAGCTGATCGAGAAAGTCGCGTGCGCCATCGAGCGGCTGAATCTCGGCCAGCACCTCGGCAACCGTCGACATCGTGAGCTGTCGTTCGGCCAAGATCTGCAACCGGTAGTGCATGAGGACGTCATAGTCAGGCTCATCACGCGTCGTGCGCTTGAGCTCATCGATACCAGTGAGCTCAGCAAGCTGTATCCAGACCTCGGGCATCAAGACGCCCTCGACATCAAGACAAATGATTCTCTGCTGCTCCGTCACGCGTCCGAGGATAAAGGTATCTGCCAGCCGAGTTGCGCCTCACTACGGCGATACAACCGATGCCAGCATTTCCTTTCGCGGCTAGGTCAGGCTGCGTGTGTAGTACCGGATGTCCTCGAGGTACTCCCAGCCGACGCTTGACCAGAAGGCTTGGGCCCCCACGTTGTCAGCCCAGACCTCGAGCCGCAGCTCGGTGATACCGCGCTCTTTGAAGCGACGTTCGAGCTCGGCAACAAGCATGCGACCGACGCCTGTCCCCTGCTGCGAAGGGTCGACGACGCAGCGCTTGATGCGACCACGATGACCGTCGTAGGTCCCCATCACGGATCCAAGGAGCCCGTCACCGGTGTCGACGACGAGGAACAAGTCGCCGTCATAGTCCAGCTTGGTTGTCATTTCGGCACGATCGCCGGCCTCATCGTGGTCAAGACCACCGAGTTGCCACAAGGCGAAGATCGCGTCGATGTCGTCTGCGCTCGCCGTCCGAATGTTCACATCACTCATTGGTCGGTTCATCTATCGCTCTATCTCATGCTGCTGCATCGCAGCAGCGCTAACGGTTCTCGCGAACATAGGCTTGCACGGTTGCCTGATCATTCGGTAGCACGGTGAATTTCTCGTCGCGTTCGAACAGATCGCCGACTCGTGAAGGCAAATCCGGACGAACCTGCGTTGCGGCCTCTACGGCGTCAGGGAACTTGGCTGGGTGCGCGGTCGCCAAACACACCATCGGTGTCTGCGGTGATGCCACCCGTCGAGCGGCGGCAACGCCGACTGCGGTGTGCGGATCAAGCAACATGCCTGTCGCTTGATACGTCGACGCGATGGTCTCCACAACCCCGCCAGGACCGTCATCATCGACCCGCTGCCCGCCCCAGAGCTCTGAGAGCAGGTTTCGATGATCGTCGTCGAGCGTCAGCGTGCCGGTATCTCGGAACTCGGCCATTGCTTCTGCAATACGTTTTCCATTGCGACCATGCGTTTCGAACAGAAGCCGCTCCAGGTTGCTTGAAATCTGAATATCCATGCTTGGAGACAACGTTGGCACGACCTCATCGATGGCCATGGTGCCGGTCGCAAACAGCCGAGTCAGGATGTCGTTGCTGTTACTTGCTACGCAGAAGTGGTCAATCGGCAAACCCATGCTGCGGGCACCAAAGCCGGCGAACACATTGCCAAAATTGCCTGTCGGCACCGTGAACGACAGCGGTGAGCTCAGCGAACCTAGGCGACCGGCGGCAACGACGTAGTACACGACCTGCGCCATGACGCGAGCCCAATTGATGGAGTTCACCGCGCCTAGGCGGACCTCGTCGCGAAACGCAACGTCACCGAACATTGCCTTGACGAGATCTTGGCAATCGTCAAACGTGCCCTCGACGGCCACATTGTGAACATTCGTTGAATACACGGTCGTCATCTGGCGACGCTGCACGTCACTCACACGACCGTGCGGATGCAAAATGAAGATGTCGATGGCATCGCGATCTCGACACGCTTCAATAGCGGCCGACCCGGTATCGCCTGATGTTGCACCAACGATGGTGATGCGTTCGTTTCGCCGAGTCAGCTCGTAGTCAAAGAGGCGACCCACCAGTTGCAGGGCGACATCTTTGAAGGCGAGCGTTGGACCGTGGAAGAGCTCAAGCAACCACAGGTTCTGGTCGACTTCGACCATCTCGACAACGTCATCGACCTCGAATGCCGCGTACGCATCGACCACGATCGACTCGAAATCATCTCGCAGGATGACGCCTTCAACAAACGGCCACATGACATCGATAGCGGTGTTCACATACACGTCAGTACGTGCGGTTTGCACTGATTGCGGCCAGCTCTCAGGGAGATACAGGCCCCCATCGTTGGCCAAGCCAGTCAACAACACGTCAGCAAAGTCGAGTGTTGGCGCCGCACCTCTCGTGCTTTGGTATCTCATGGCACTCATTCGCCAATGACGCGATACAGCGCACCCACGCGGTTCACGCTGGGTAGCGACGTCAGCTTCTCGAGCGTGGCCGCCATGTCTGCTTCTGATGCCTGGTGGGTGATAAAGGCAAGCGTGGCCTCAGCGCCGAGTCCTTCTTGTTCCATCGACTTGATCGAGACCCCATTGGCGCCAAATACTCCGGCAACCTCAGCCAGCACGCCAGGACGGTCGTCGACTGCGAGGTCAAGGTAAAACGCCGACGTGGCTGCTTCGGCAGGGCGGATGCGGGCCTCACCCAATGGGGGAAGCTGGCGAACTGAGCCATGAGCAATACCCGAAGCAGCTTCGATGACATCGCCCAGCACGGCGCTTGCGGTTGGGCGACCGCCGGCCCCGCGGCCATACAGCATCAGTTCGTCAACGGCGCCGCCCTCAACAAAGATGGCGTTGAAGCTCCCGCGTACCGTCGCCAGCGGGTGGCTCAGCGGCACCATTGTCGGGTGCACTCGTGCAGAGATCTCGTAGGGCGCAGTATCGCCAACCCGTTCTACGACAGCAAGCAGCTTGATGACATAACCCAAGCGGCTCGCGTTTGCGATGTCAGCCCCGGTTACACCGCTGATGCCTTCGACTGGAACATCGGCCGACGTCACGGCGACACCGAACGCAACAGTCGCAATGATTGCTGCCTTCGCTTGGGCGTCGTGACCTTCGACATCGGCGGTCGGGTCCGCTTCGGCGTAACCAAGGCGCTGCGCCTCAGCCAGGATCTCGGCGTAGTCGGCGCCGTCTTCGGTCATCGCCGAAAGCATGTAGTTGGTGGTGCCGTTGACAATGCCCATGATCCGGTCGATGGGCTCGCCACGCAGGGACTTCTGAAGCGTGCGCATCAACGGAATTGCTCCGGCGACCGATGCTTCGAATAACAACTCGACACCATTGTCGGCGGCCAAGTCGAAAAGCTCGCGTCCGTGAGCAGCCAGCAACGCCTTGTTGCCAGTCACGACAGACTTGCCTGAGCGCAGAGCGCTGCTAATCCACTCGCGGGCTAGATCAACCGCGCCAACAAGTTCAACTACGAGATCGACATCGTCGGTGTTGAGCACATCGTTCACGTCATCGCTAAGGACCGCTTCGCCTAGGCCGAGACGCGGCTTGCTGAGGTCTTTGACTGCCACCCGAGTAACAACAAGGTCGAGTCCTGTTAGCGCCGCGATATCGGTGCGTTGTTCGTTGATGAGACCAACGAGGGAACCGCCGACGGTTCCGAATCCAAGCAGACCGATGCGAACTGGCTGTAAAGACATGGGGTAACGCTACAGGTCCAGGCGCGTGAGATCGTCGAGAGTTTCGCGCCGCACGACAACACGGGCCTCGCCGTTGCGCACGAAGACAACCGCAGGTCGTGGCACCTTGTTGTAGTTCGAGGCAAGCGAGTGCCCGTAGGCACCGGTAACCGGCGTGACGAGCAAGTCGCCAACAGCTAGGTCATCCGGCACAAATCCCTCTCGCACGATGATGTCGCCTGACTCGCAGTGCTTGCCAACCACCCGGACCGCCTGGGTGCGATCGCTGTCCGCCCGGTCGGCAACAAAGGCTTCATAGCCACTGCCGTAGAGGACGGGCCGAGGGTTGTCACTCATGCCTCCGTCGACAGAGACATATGTGCGGATATCTTCCAAGTGTTTGATGGTGCCGACCTCGTAGACCGTCATGCCCGCCGTCGCCACGATTGAGCGGCCCGGTTCTGCGAGCACCCGAGCAGAAATGCCAGCATCGTTGGCTGCATCGAGAACCGCACGGCCCCACTGCGAGATCGTTGGAGCTTCTTCCTCGCCGACATAAGCGACACCGAGGCCGCCGCCAACGGAGAGTTCGGGCAGAGCAAAACGCTGCGAGAAGCTCGCTAGTACGGCCGCCGACTCACGCATGGAGTCAATACGGAACACCTGTGAACCAATGTGTGCGTGGAGTCCAAGCAGTTCTATGGCCGCCGAACCTCTCGACCGCTCGACCGCTTGGTCAACCAGTCCGGTCGACACAGTGAATCCAAATTTGGAGTCATCTTGGCCTGTGGCAATGAACTCATGGGTGTAGGCCTCGATGCCCGGCGTGATGCGCAGCAGCACACGTGCAATCAAACCCGTCGCCGCATGAATTGCTTCGATGCGGTCGATCTCGTCAAAGCTGTCAACGACAATACGCCCGACACCTTGCTCCATGGCCACTTCCAGCTCCGCTCGAGACTTATTGTTCCCGTGCAACACGCAATCACTTGCTGGCACACCAGCGGTGGCTGCAACGTGCAGCTCGCCGAGCGTTGCGACGTCGAGATGCATGCCTTCTTCATAAGCAAGCTTGGCCATCGCTATGCAAAGAAATGCTTTGGTGGCGTACGCCACGCCAGTGCCGAAGACGTGAACGGCTTCACGACAGCGCGCTCGTAGATGCTCTTCGTCGTAGACAAATAATGGCGTGCCAAACTCTTGCGCCAGTTCGTGAACATCGACGCCGCCGACTGACAGCCGTCCGTCGGTGCTAATCGCTGCGTTGTCGGGAAGTAGATGTCGAGGGATAGGGCCTGGCATCACATTTCCTGTGGGGCTGACACGCCAACCAAATCGAGTCCGGCGGTCAGACCAATCCGTGCGGCTTCAATCAACCAAAGCCGCGCTTGGGTCAGTTCTGCGCTCACGCCATCGCCAACGACATAGCAGTCGTGGTAGAAGCCGTGAAAGGCAGCTGCCAGTTCGCGCAGCCAGGTGGTGATCTTGTGCGGCGCACGCTCACGGGCCGCGATCATCACGACTTCGTCATAGCCACTCAGCACCCGCAGAACCTCAAGTTCGCGATCGTTCTCGAGCACTGAAAGGTCGGTATCGACGAGTGCACCGCGACCATGACCTGCCTCGGCTGCGTTCTTTGCGAGTTGGTTGATACGAGCGGTCGCGTACTGCACGTAGTACACGGGGTTGTCCATACTCTTTTCGGAGAGGGCAGTGAGATCCATGGTCTGCTTGGTGTCCATGGATTGCATGAGATAGGTGAATCGAGCAGCGTCGGCGCCTATCTCATCGATGACCTCATCGAAGGAAACCATGTCGCCGAGCCGACCCGACATGCGGACTTCTTGGCCGTCGCGTTCAAGACTGACCAGCTGCGTGATGATGATTTCTAGGTTCTCAGGATCGTTGCCAAGAGCTTGCATCGCGGCTTTCATGCGCCGGATGTAGCCATGGTGGTCTGCGCCCCACACGTTGATGAGCTTGTCTGCCCGTTCGAACTTGTCTCGGTGATAGGCGATGTCTGGGGTCAGGTAGGTGTAATCCGAGTTGCTGCGGATAATTACTCGGTCCTTGTCGTCACCAAAGTCGGTAGAGCGCAGCCATGTTGCGCCGTCTTCATCGAACAGCACGCCAGCCGCAGCCAGTTCGTCGATCGCCTCTTGCACCTTGCCATTGGGTACGAGCGTGCGCTCTGAGAACCACACCTCATGGTGAACGCCGACTCGTGCCAACGTCTCTTGAATACTGCGAAGCGCCCGCGCGTATCCCCATTCCAGCGGGTCAGCGTCGTCGGGCATTTCGGCGGCCCACTCGATCAAATACTCACCGCGGTAACCGTCGTCGGGCACCTCGTCACCCCGTTTGCGAGCGGCGAGCGATTCAGCGAACAGCGACATTTGGACACCGCGGTCGTTGAGATAGAACTCGGGCGTCACCTGATAGCCGACGGCCCGAAGAAGCCGAACAACAGAGTCTCCGTACACCGCACCGCGCGCGTGGCCTGCGTGGATTGGCTTGTTCGGGTTACAGCTCACGAACTCAACGTTGATGTGCACACCTTGGCCGGTGTCGGCGCTGCCGAATCGATCCACGCCGGCATCGACAGTTGCGATGAGCTGATCGAAGAGCCACGAGTCGTGCAGCCGGAAGTTCACAAAGCCCGGACCAGCGATTTCAACTGCATCCATATGGGGTGCTGGATTCGCTTCGAGATAAGCAACTAGCTCACCAGCGAGCTCACGCGGGTTCTGGCGGTCCGCTGCTTTCCACTGCGTCATTGCGACGTTGGATGACCAGTCGCCGTGTTCGCGACGCGCCGGACGCTCCAGCTCGATACTGCTGGCGTCGACGTTGATACCCGCAGCATTTAGCGCTGCCGCAAGCGCAGCGGTCAGTTGAACACGAATCATGCCCGCGAGGGTACGCGCCTGCTTCGCTAAACGGTGGGGCTTTACTTGCGAATCACACCATCGGCTACCGCAGCGGCTGAGACGGCTGGAGCCACCTGCTCCAACACTCGCTTATCGAACACCGACGGAATGATGTAGTCAGGTGCCAAGTCGTCGCCAACCACGCCAGCAATATTCTCTGCAGCCGCAAGTTTCATGGATTCGGTTATGTCGGTCGCGCCAACATCGAGCGCTCCTCGGAACAGCCCAGGAAACGCCAACACGTTGTTGATCTGATTCGGATAGTCACTACGTCCTGTTGCCATGACAGCAGCGAGACCGTCTGCAGCCTCAGGGGTGATCTCAGGGTTCGGGTTCGCCATGGCGAAGATGATCGGATCGGCACTCATCGTGCGTAGGTCGGCAGCGGTGAGCAGGTCAGGGGCGCTCACTCCCATGAATACGTCGGTGCCGGTCAGCACATCTTGCAGCGATCCGGTGCGGCCCTCGCGGTTCGTGTTTTCAGCAAACCATTGCTTCGCTGGATTTAGGCGATCGCGCCCCTCATAGATTGCGCCAGTCGAATCAACACCGATTACTTCGCCAACACCTGCGCTCAACAAGATCTTGCCGATCGCCACGCCAGCAGCCCCAATTCCGGAGATCACAACCGCGATCTCGGACATTTCCTTGTCCGCAATCTTCAATGAGTTCCACAGCGCTGCGAGAGCTACCACTGCGGTGCCGTGCTGGTCGTCATGGAAGACCGGAATATCCAGCGACTCCTTGAGCCTCTCTTCGATCTCAAAACACGCCGGGGCCGCGATGTCTTCCAAGTTGATGCCGCCAAATGTCGGCGCAATACGTTCAACCGTTTCAATGATTTCTTCAGTGTCCGTCGTGGCCAGGCAGAGTGGGAACGCATCGACGCCAGCAAACTCTTTGAACAGCAGTGCCTTACCCTCCATCACCGGCATGGCAGCTTCGGGGCCAATGTTGCCAAGGCCGAGCACCGCCGTCCCGTCGCTCACGATCGCCACCGTGTTCTTGCGGATGGTTAGCTCGTGGCTACGCGAGACGTCTTCGTTGATCGCCATGCAGACCCGAGCGACACCCGGCGTGTACGCCATTGACAGATCGTCGCGATCACCAACAGGCGCAAGCGCTAACGTTTCGATTTTGCCCGCTTCGTGCATACGAAAGGTGCGGTCAAACCAGTCGAGTAGTTCAACATCTTTGAGTCCCTCGATGGCATCCACGATGCGCTGCTGGTGGGCCTCGTCGCGACAATTAACACAAATGCTGCGCTCTAGCGAAGCGCCTTTGGCTTCAAAGCCTTCGACGACAGCGATGTTGCCGCCAGCGTCGCCAATCACGGTTGCGAGGGCGCCCAAGACGCCAGGTACGTTGCGCAGTCGCACACGAAGTTGAATCTGGAAAGCAGCGGTAGGGCCGGTGGGGACAGACATGGCTGCGCAGCGTACCCAGCTCCGGTCCTCAGCTAGTCCAGTTGAACGAGGATTCCTTGGTCTCGACCGTCATCGAAACGAAAGTCGAATCGAACCGTTCCAAAGCCGTACTCTGAGTTATCGGTCTCGACCCGAAGCGTCTTTGGGTCAGCCCAGAAGAGCTCGGCCACAAAGCCAGGAACAAAGGGGGCGAGGTCGACTTCGCGCAATGCGCTCAGGCGGCCGTCGGCTCGCACCGTTCCTAGAAAGAGCCGACCGACCTGCCCGTCACACAGATCAGCAAAAGCAACCTGGCTGAATTCTGGCTCGATCGCCATTGCAGTAACCGCGCCAAGTGGCGTGTCTTCGGCGGGTGCGGGTTGCCACTGGCCTTCACCCGACCGCAACCACAAGGTGGTTGCTCGATCTGAACCGAAGTCTCCAGGACACGCGCTGCGCGTGCCAGAGGGTGCCGATCCTGCAAAATACGTCATGCTCGCATCTGGGTTCGCTGCCAATGCAACGAGTGAACGCTGACCAGGCGCACCCGCCTCAAGCATGATGCGACTTGGGCCGTCATTGCGCGATGGCAAGCGATTGACAACGCTGAAGTCGATCCAGAACGCAGTGCCCTGGGGATCGAACGCGTTCAAGCTCACCTCATCGCCTTGCCAGCTCACCAGCGCACTGCTGATAGAACCCTCACCGAACCAGACCATGTCGATGTCTTGCACCTCGCCTGTCGGGGCGAGGTTCGCAACGTGCAGTTCGATCTGCTGTCCACATGAGACAACCCATGCCGCCAGGTCACGCCGGGGATGCACAGTGAAGTGCGAAATGTCGCCGCTAAATCGCAGCTGCGGGTCGCGCACCAGCTGGGTGATGCCTGATGGATTCACGAACCGGATCTCGGCGAACGACGCTTCTTGACACGAGCCAGCTGTGTCGGTCACCGCATACCAGCTGACTCGCCGTTCGTCCCAAGTACCTAGAAACGTTGCCGTGTCGGGAATTCCCTGGTCGAGTGGCAGATATCGCGTGTCACCAATCGCTCCAGGCGCAGCGTCGAATTCCGGCAGCGGTTCCGCATCGTCGCTTGGCGCTGCGAGAGTTGGAGTCTCACTCGTTATCCCGTCTGTGGCAGTTACCGGGCCGTCTGACGTCCCCGCATCCGTGGTCGAAGCGACTTCATTGTCTTCGCTTGTTTCAGCGGTGTCTTGACCAGTCGATTCTGCGTCGCCCTCGGTAATGGCATCGGTGTCTGCCGGCCCATCGAGGGCAGCCGCTTCTGCACGAACGGTAGGTCCAGCAACGACCTCGGTCGACGGATCCGATCCTCCCCGAGAGATGAGTGCACCGAATCCAACGATTACCAATACTGCAGCCGCCGCAGCCACAGGCCACACCCGGCGTGAACCTTGTCGGCGAATCGGCGTCGGCTCATTGACAGCCGGCTCATTAGTGACTGGCATCTGCTTCGTTTCGCTCGTCATTTGCTCGGTCAGGTTCTTCCAGAAGTTCGCCCCATGTTCCGGGGCGTCCTCGCGTTCAATCACTGGCTCACTCATGTCTGCTCCGCTGCTTTTGGTCGCAGCCGTTTGCGTAACGTCGCCCGACCACGACTAAGGCGACTTGCGACCGTGCCAGCGCTTATCTCTAGAAGTGCTGCAACACGTTCATACGATTCTCCCTGGCCATCGACCAACGAGACCACGGCCAACTGATCGGCTGGAAGAGCAGCGAGTGCGCTGCGCAACTCGTCGGAATCCACGATGGCGGCGGAAGCATCATCAACTGATAGTTCAGCGACGGTTTCAAGTGGCACGACTGGCCTCCTTGAGCGCGCCCGCACGTGGTCAATCGCCGTCGTGTAGACGATGCGATACAACCACGAACTGAATGCTGCATCACCTCGAAAGCCGTCAAGCGAACGCCAGGCCTTTAGATAGGCGTCCTGCAAAACATCATCCATGGCCGATGCAGACTCAACCACGCGCCATACGACACCACGCATCTGCGCATCATGGCGACGAAGCAACTCGGCAAATGCCTGACTGTCACCTTCTAGAGACTGAGCAACCAGAGCCCGATCGTCGCGCAACGGCGCCTCCTCGGGAATCCGCATAGCAGTAAGCGTCACGACCTTAGGACGTCGTCCGGGTCACTTTTCTTCCATTGTTCTAGATTATTTTTTGAACCCACCAGCGGAGCTGTAACGCGACGACGAATCAGTCTCAGCACCATTGAGCGTTGTATCGGCTTCTTGGTTCTCGATGAACCAAGCCTCAATCTCGTCAGCAGGTCGTGGTTTGGCGAAGAGATAGCCCTGGAAATACGGAACGCCCATGCGATGGAGGACTTCGGCCTGCTCCCACGTCTCGACACCCTCAGCGATCACGTTGATATCTAACGCAAGTGCCATTTCGGTGATGGCCTGCACGACAGAAGCGGTTGCCATGTCATCAGGCAGCAACGACACAAACGCGCGGTCGATCTTGAGCGTCGTGGGCCGGAACTGTGTGAGGTAGCTGAGCGATGAATAGCCCGTTCCGAAATCATCGATGGCGACACGAACGCCCATGTCCTTGAGCGCGTCAATTGCTTGGAGAGCCCCGTCGGCGTCGTCGATCAGGGCATTCTCAACCACTTCGACGACAAGTAGGTTCGGCGGCAGGCCGGTCGATGCAACGATCTCTCGGATCTGCTGCACGAACTGTGGGAAGTTCTTTGGCACCTTGTTGGCCGAAACGTACAACTCGTTCGCTAACGGGAACCGAGCGGCCCACTGCGCCATCTGTTGACACGTCTTCTTGAGTGCGACGGTGTCCAGCCGACCTTGCAAGCCTGCCTCTTCAGCCACGCCCAAGAACTGTCCAGGCGTCAGCAGACCACGAGTTGGATGAGGCCAACGAATCAGTGCCTCGAAGCCTGCGGTGGCGTAGGTCGCACTATCCACGATTGGTTGGAAGTACATGGCGACTTCTTCGGTATCGATCGCTGCGCGCAACTCGCTCTCAAGTGTCATCTGTTCGACAAGCAGCTTGCGCATACCTTCGTCGAAGACTTCAACGCGGTTGCGACCACGTTCCTTTGCCCGGTACATCGCCGCATCGGCATCGCGCAACAACTCATCTGCCGACATCTCGCCTGCGAGACACACGGCGATACCGATGCTGAGTGTTGGATGAATTGTCGCACCGTCATCGACATAGGGAGATGCAAGCGATGCTTGAATGCGATCGGCGACCGCCATGGCTTCGGACACACCTGCGAGCTGGTCGCACAGCACCACAAACTCGTCGCCACCGAATCGGGACACGGTGTCGTTCACTCGGACTGCGGTCTCCATACGTTCGCCAACGTGCTTTATCAAACGATCACCGACGTCGTGCCCGAGCGAGTCGTTCACCATTTTGAAACGATCAACATCGATGAACATCACACCAACAAGTGGTTTGTCACCGGTATCTAGGTCAACACCAGCGTTTAGCGCAGTCCGAAGCCGGTGTACCAACATCGCTCGGTTGGCAAGTCCAGTGAGCTCATCGTGCAGCGCCTGCTTTGCAAGCTCCCACGTTGCGTACCTGCGGAAGGTGATGTCTTGAGACTGAACCAAGATTCGCGATCCCTCGCCAGTTTCAGTTCGTGACAGGTGCTCAAGAACCCAGACTTCGGATTCATCGCTATCGCGTTGGATCCGATGTTCGACTTGTGTCGTGCGCGCTGCCCCCGTCATGAGTTTGTCTAGCGCAGCAAGATGGCGGGTTCGATCAGCCGGTTCGGTCAGAGCCAGCAACGACATACCAATGAGGTCGTCGCGTTCCTTTTCAACCTGGTCGCAGTACGCCTGGTTCGCGCCAACGATGACGCCAACCTCGTCGAGTTCGACGACACCGATGATGTTCTGTTCAAATTCGGTACTTGAGCCGTATGGCGTTGCCTCGGCGTTCTGCAGCCGGCGACTTGCGTGTTGATAGTTCTTTCGCACCACATGACCTAGAGCGAGGACGCCACCGAGCGCCAGTGCGCTCGCAACAACCCGCAAAATGAACGGAAGCCACGCCGGTGCGTCGCCACCCGGCAGATCCACCTGGCGAGAAGCAAGGAAGTCCACCCCGGTATACGGCTGTGCCACGGTGAGACTGGCTTCCGAACCAGCGATATCAATTGATGAACGTCGACTGCCGGGTGCCACGAGCCCGAGGAACGAGCTATCGACAGCCAACTCATCACCACTCAAAATGAGGACTACCCAGCCGTTTTGATTCTCACCTTCACCTACGGGAAAGTACGTTGCGAAACCATTCGTAACGAACTCTTCGCCTTGGCTGTCCGAGAAGGGCTCACGGCCTGCGCGCTCTATAGGAACCTCAGGGTCATAGCCCGACTGCTCGGGACCAAAGGTCGGGTTGCCGAACTGGTCGACGCCAACCACCTGAGCGACGGCATCTTGGTAGATCACTCGGTCAAGGGCGGGTAATGTTCGGCCAAGTCCGGCGTCGATCACTGCACTCGCGAGTGCGATTTCAGGAATCTCCGTTGAGTCGCTGAGTATCTCGGCGATGCGGGTGCCAGCGCTGTGCGCCGAATCCAAGCTCCGCACGATATCGCCCTCTAGCTCCTCAAGTGACTCCTCAAGCGATGACTCCGACAGTTCGTCGATGTCTTGACGCAGCTGCCGTCGCTCTTGAAAGTCGCCAAAGAGCACGAGCGCGCTCAGGATTGCGACCCCGATTGCTAAAGCGACCGTCGCGAGCGTTACCAAGCGTGCGGATGAGAACTCTGCTCGAGGCGATGGCATATCTAGTTCTTCTCGTCGGGTGGTTCGTTCAGCTCAGCTTGGATCCGGCTACCGGGACGAATCGTACTTCTTTGCTGCGCTGTACGCCGGATCAGGACTGTGTCGTACAAAGCGGTCGCTTTCTGGTGGCGTCCTGGGTTTGTCGTTGCGTCTACGGGTTACCTATCGGGCGACTGGGGTGATTGTTGAAGACTGAGCTGGCTAATTCGAGGTCGGCAGAGGCGCAAAATACAGCGCGAACACGGCGCGATCTTCGAATCTATACTCGTCGGCACCCACCAAACCCACAGCCGCCTCATTTTTCGTTGCAATGGCGACGCCGAGATAGCTGCCCGCATCGCTACGTCGATCAGTTGGGCACCAGTCTGAGTCGATCGAACCAGGGGCACAGACTTCAGGATTGCCGACCGAAGCAAAGGCTGACTTGCTGAGCCCGTTCAAGATCGAACCGTCGTATTTGTTGCAATCATTGCCTGTTGCACCGGCAAGGCAGCCTGCCGACGGTATTCCGTTGCCACCCTTGTCGGTCCTGTAGATCACGATGTACTCAACGTCGTCACCATCGCCATACTGGGCACGGATTGCGTCGAGAACTCGAAAGTCGGCTAGGCGGTCTTCGCCAGCGAGCGCTCCGATTCGAGCTGCTGATCGAGCGGTCGATGAGGACGATCGCGAGTCGGTATAACCGAGGCCGATGTCGAGCACTAACGCGATTAAAATAAAGAAAATGGGGATAATCAGTGCAAGCTCCAAAAGGGCAGCACCGCGCTGGTTGCGCTCTCTGCGCACCCGCAGGCGTTTCTTAAGGGCCATTGAGAGGTTCTCCGCTCGTTTCGATTGCTTGCAAGCTGTTTGCGTTTACTTCGAAGTCCATCTCAATAAAGAGTTGCTCAACGATTGGTTCGTACTTTGCCTTGACGTACACACCGAGAAAGCCCAGTTCATCGCCGGTACCGCGCTGCGCGGGACACCATTGCACGTTGAGCGCGCCACCGCACGCGAAGTCCGCCTCGGCCGCAGCGAACGCGTCCGGCTGGTACACATTGCATTCAGCAGAGGCGGTTCCGAGGGCGCAACCTGCAGGAATGGCGCTACTACCGTCGTCCGCCTTATAGACAACGACGTACTCGATCGTTGCCGCCGTCGTGGCGCCGCGACCCTCGAGTTGACGCAAGATTAAGAAATCGGCATTTGGACTCGTGCCGGCGACTGCGCCGCGGCGGGCTGCGTCGTCGGTGGCATTGTTGATCGTGTTTCGCGCTCGTATGGCGAACGCACCCTCGATGACGCCGAAAATGAGGGTGAAAAGCACAACAGCCACGATCCCGAACTCGACCATTGTGGCCCCGCGGTCGGAGCGCCTACCACTCGATTTGAGTTTGTCACCCTTTCGGGACTTTGTTTCCATCAGCAACATGTTCGGCCCGCTTGTCCTGTTCTTAAGCATGGTGGGTAGATCTACCGCAAACGGGTGTCGGCAAATCTTAGGACTGTTAGGCCAATAGTACTAGTAAGCACACCCCGTTTTGGGTAAACTCGCATCGTGTAGCGTACGAGTGTCACGTGGGACAAGGCACTGCAAGCGGGACAACGAAATAGGTACTCGAAACTACTTAATTTACTGGCGTGCCCGCCGATCTTTGAGTGGAAGCAAACACTGTTTGCCCATGCGACCCGTTCTAACTCAAGCCCTCTACTGGAGCTATTAATGTTCTCGAGATCCGAAAAACCCGAAGATGCCGCCGAGGTGTTCGGCGAGGCATCCTCTGCCACTGCCGAGCGGAGTCCCCTGATGCTCGCGGGTCTCGCAGGTTTACTCGCACTCGCTGGCGCATTCCTGTTGATCTTCTATCTTCGCTCCGACGACGGCAACGTCGCCGCAGGTACTGACGACGCTGCCGTCGTCGAAGAGGCAAAGAAGCAAGTTCTCGTGGTCACACAGACAATTCCTGGCGGCACGTCAGTTCGTGAAATTGTTGAGGCCCCGACCGCATATCTTTCAGCCCGTGCGGTCCCTGAGGAGTTCGTTGCAGCCTCGGCAGTAAGTTCGGTTGCTCAGTTGCGCGAGCTCGACGGCTTCGTGCTGACCTCCGATGCGTTGCCGGGCGAACAGCTGTTGGTCGGTCGTTTCGCTGACCCGTCAAGCTTCGATAGCGAAAGTGCGATCGTGCTTGAGTCGATCGTGGAACCTCCGCCGAACCACCACCTCATAGTTCTCACGCTTCCTACAGGACGAGCGCTTGGAGGCACGGTTCGGCCGGGCGACGTCGTAACCGTCGTAGGAAACTTCCGTATTAAGAACGCAGACGATCCTGGTGCCGAATACCAAGAAATCTCTGTAGTTGTGCTGCCAGCAGTCGAGGTGGTCGACGTTCGAAACGCCCTCGACGTAGCGGGCCAGAGCACACAAGATACCAGCACTGCTGGGGTGGCTAGCATTGGATCGATCAACCTGACGGTCGCTGTTGAGGCCGACGAACTTACAGATCTGACCTACACGATGGAATACGGAGAAATCCTTTTGGCCATTGCCCTTCCTGGTGCCAACAACGACGATACGCCACGTGCAGCCACGCTTGTAAATGGAGTGCTTGGCGACGAACGCGTGTGGTTGAACGACCTTGAGAACGGCAACGTGCTCGAGCTACTCGGTGGCCTTGAACAAGGTAGCTCGATCGAGGTCGAGCTACCCGAAGGAGCCGACGACACGCAAGAGGATGCTGTCGAGGATGACGCTGAAGACGAAAACACCGACGAAGCACAGCCTGGGGACTCATGAAGATCTTTAAGAAGGGTGAGGAGCCCGAAAGCACTCCTCCCGCCCCAAGCGCCGATCCCACAATGGCACCGCCGGCACCGCCCACCCCGCCTGCCCCGCCCCAAGGCGCCGACAACATCACCAATCTTGTCGATTGGTACCTCAACCCAGAGGCGCCATCGCCAGTTGTCAATCAATCCACGCCTGCTTCGCCAGATACTGCTTCCCCACCCCCAGCCGCCGCTGGCATGCCAGTCGCAAACATTGACTACACGCCCGTCCAGGGCGACCAGCGTGATACGGCAATGGACGTCATCCGTGGAGCTCAGAACGCGATCGCCGAGCCGGTCGCGACCGAATATGTCGAGGGCCAACTGCCGGTTCGTTTCGAACGACCTCCACTTACCGAAGAACTGACCGAGCTCAAGCGTGAGGCGAAAGACGCACTCACCCTTCGTCTCGGTTCATTGCTATCGGACAGCACGGTCTCCGAGGACCGGCTGCAAGAGATGGTCATCGAAGGACTCGCCGACGTCCTACTGAATCAGGACACGTCGTCGTACAGCGAAGCGCAGCTCGACCAACTCGGCGACGAACTGCTACACGACATCCTCGGACACGGCCCGATCGAACCGCTGCTCGAGGACCCACTCGTTAGCGAAATCATGGTGAACGGGCCCAACCAGGTATTCGTTGAACGCGCCGGAAAGATCTTTGAGACCAGTGCCCGGTTCGAATCTGACGCTCAGGTACGGCGCGTTATCGATCGCATTGTCAGTCGCATCGGCCGCCGTATTGATGAATCTTCGCCGATGGTGGATGCCCGCTTGCCTGATGGTTCCCGCGTGAACGCCATTATTCCGCCACTTGCAGTCGACGGCCCGTCGCTCACCATCCGCAAATTCTCCAAGCAGGCAATGACCGAGCAAGATCTCGTCGCCTACAGCACCTTGACGTGGGAATCGGTTGGCCTGCTCCGGGCATTTGTTTCAGGCAAGCTCAATATGTTGATCTCAGGTGGTACAGGTTCGGGTAAGACCACGCTCCTGAATGTCATGTCAAACTTCATTCCTGAGGGCGAAAGGGTTGTCACCATCGAGGACTCCGTCGAGCTGCGCCTCAACCAGCGACATGTGGTTCGTCTCGAATCTCGCCCGCCAAACGTCGAGGGTCGCGGCGAAATCGCGATTCGAGACCTCGTTCGAAACTCGCTGCGTATGCGCCCCGACCGAATCGTCGTTGGTGAGTGCCGTGGTGGCGAAGCGCTCGATATGTTGCAGGCAATGAACACCGGTCACGAAGGATCGCTGACCACGCTGCACGCAAACAGTCCTCGTGACGCCGTTGCGCGTCTTGAAACCCTGGTATTGATGGCCGGTATGGATCTGCCGATTCGAGCAATCCGCGAACAAATAGCGTCAGCAATCGATGTGATCGTGCAACTCAATCGCCTCCGCGACGGCACTCGCCGGGTAACGCACATCACCGAGGTCGTAGGTATGGAGGGTGACACGATTACGTTGTCGGACATCTTCCTACTTGAGACCAAGGGTATCGATGAGAATGGCAACTACATCGCTGATCTCAAGCCAACGGGTCTGCGACCTCTTGTCGCCGAACGTCTCGCCGATCATGGCATCGAACTTCGAGCTTCGCTGTTTGGCGATCCGCTTTCGATGGAGCTTGGCCTGTGAGTCCAGTTCTGATCGGTGCTGCATTGCTGATACTTGCCGCACTCGCAATCGCATTCCAGCTTGTCGCGCCGTCACTCAAAGGTTTAGGCCACGATGACGGTTCACACGGGCTCAATGACGCCAAGAAGCGAATGGTCGAGGGAACGACGCGTCTTGTCGATCGGAGATCAGGCACGGGGCTGCAAATGCGGCTCGAAAAGAGTGGCAGTCAGCTTCGATCAGGTGAATGGGTCTTGCTTGTTTCAGCGGCCACCCTTGTAATCGCGGCACTGGTCTTTTTCGCGCCGCGTGGCGGCCCGATTCCGGCTGTCATGTTGCTCATAGGCGTGCCAATCATTGCAACGGCACTTGTGACACGAAACATCAACAAACGCCAGGAGGCGTTTGCAGATCAACTGCCTGATCTGTTGCAGAATCTATCCTCCTCGCTGCGTTCGGGCCAGAGCTTGCCACAATCGATTGCTTCGATGGCGCCCGACATGGACTCGCCTGCTGGCGAGGAGCTACGTCGCGTTGTGATTGAGAACCGCATCGGCCGCGACCTCATCGAGTCGTTCCGAGATCTCGCCGCACGCATGGACAGCCTCGACTTCGACTGGGTAGTGCGTGCGATCGATATCAACTACCGGACTGGTGGCGACCTCTCGGTGATCTTGAGGCGACTGGACTCCACGATTCGCGCCCGCAACCAGGTGGCAGGAGCGGTTCGGGCGCTGTCGGCAGAAGGTCGCATCTCAGCAATCGTGCTCACGGCGCTGGCGCCAGGCGTCATGCTCGCCGTGCAGTTTCTTAATCCCGGATATCTGGAACCCCTCTTTGACACCACGATTGGCAGGTTCATGCTCATCACGGCAGTTTTGCAGCTCATCGTGGGCAGTATCTGGCTCTCCCGTCTGGCGAGGTTCAAGTACTAATGCTTCTCCTTTTCCTAAGTTGCGCCTTGATAGGGATTTCGGTTGCAATGTTCGTGTACGCGCTGATGATGCGTGGTGTCGCACAAATCGCCGATGTGAACAATCCAAGCGAGTTCGCCGCCGCCCAACAGGCTGCGGTGACCACTGCGAGCGCCCCGCTCGACACCAACGGCTCGTCAAATCTGCATGAGGTTTTGCTGGCCCGATCCCGATCGGAGCGGGTCGTTCAGCCGTGGCTCAAAAAGGTAAATGCCCTGCTTGCTGGAGCGACCCCGCAAGGACGTATCACCACCTTGCATGACATGGCTGTTACGGGTGGCCTCGCCCGCACCTGGACGCCATCGAAAATTGCGACAGCGCGCACGATCTCCCTGGCTTGCGGCATAACGTTTGGGTTGCTTGCCTGGCGGCGCGTTGGCGGCACCCTCGGTATTGCCTTGGGCCTCCTTGCGATTGGTATTGGTTGGCGAGGCTTTGACGTCTATCTGACCAACCGCGCTCGTGTCCGCCAAGAAGTAATACAGCAAGAGCTTCCCGACGTCGCAGATCAAATCGCGATCACGGTGCAAGCCGGTCTCAGTTTCGAACAGGCGATTGGGCGGACCGTCGACTCCACAGCTGGGCCGCTATCGGATGAACTTGCGCGCTTCCTACACGATGTTCGCATTGGTATGTCACGTGCCGAAGCGTTCAAGGGGCTGCAGCGGCGAGCTGATGTGCCGGACATGACGAACTTTGTGCGAGCAATCGCTCAGGCTGAGAAGACCGGCGTGTCCATCGCTGACGTGCTGCAGATACAGGCCGATGAGCTCAGAACCAAGCGTCGCCAGCGCGCCGAAGAGCGCGCCATGAAGCTCCCCGTGTTGATGTTGCTACCCCTTGTCTCATGCATCCTTCCGCCATTGCTTATGGTGCTCATCGGACCGGCTGTGCTCAAGGTCATCGAAACCGGGTTCGGCGCCTAAACGCCTGAGCCGTCACACCCGATAGAGTTCGGCGCACGACAGCCCTCGTAGCTCAGGGGATAGAGCATTGGCTTCCGGAGCCATGAGCGCAGGTTCGAATCCTGCCGAGGGCGCTGCTGTCTTGCACAACTCAATGCACGGACCCGCCATCTAAGGTGGGCAGCATGAGCCATTTCCCAGACGGCTTCTTTCGTCGCATCGATGAATCCGCCGACACGGTGTTCTACGAACCAGCCAGACTCGTGACACATATCGATGATGCTGCAATCGATGCGGTAGCCGCGTTGTATGACGAGCTAGCCATCACAGGCCGGGTTCTCGACCTCATGGGTTCGTGGATCTCGCACTTTGCATCACCTCCAGACAAGCTGACAGTCCTCGGCATGAACGAGGCCGAGTTGCAGGCAAACCCAATGGCATCGTCGGTCGTCACCCATGACCTGAACCGTTCCCCGTCGTTGCCATTCCCCGATGGTGACTTCGACGATGTCGTCTGTGCTGTTTCCGTTGACTACCTCACGCAGCCAGTTGCGGTGTTCAACGAAGTCCAACGTGTCTTGCGGCCGGGCGGACGTTTCGTATGCACGTTTAGCAATCGCTGCTTTCATACAAAGGTGATTAAGGGCTGGTTGCAGGCAACCGATCAGCAGAGATGCCAGATCGTGGCCACCTACTTTGCGCTCGCAGACGGGTTCGCCCCAGCCGTCATCGAGGATCGCTCACCAGTCGGTATCGGCGATCCGCTCTTCGCCGTTTGGGCGCGGCTCGCGTAGTATCTCCTTATGAGCACTGCCGAGGCCACGAAACCCGCACGAGTCCGTTGGACTCATCAGTGGAAAGAGCTATACGACGAGGTCATCAACAGCGGCCTCTGCACCGGCTGTGCAGGCTGCGTGATCGCCTGCCCGCACGACGTCATTGGTTACAAGCACGAACCTGGCCACTACAAACCATTCCATCTCGAAGAAGAACTCGGCGAGACAAATTGCGGGCACGGCGAGAAGGGTTGCACCAGTTGCACGCGCGCCTGCCCGCGCTTTCGCGATTGGGAGACCGAAGCCGATGAACATCTCTTTGGTCGAGTTCGCGAACCCGACGAAATGTCAGGCGTCTACAAGGACATCCTGCTGGTTCGCGCCAGCGATGACTTTGTGTACGAAACCGGCCAAGACGGCGGTTTGGTATCGGCAATATTGATCTGGTGCCTTGAGAACGACATCATCGATGGTGCGCTCGTGTCGCACCTTGAGGGTGGCGCAGACGGCGGCGGCTGGAAGGCCATCCCGGGTGTCGCTTCGAACCGAGAGGAAGTCCTCGCTGGTGCTGGCAGTCGCTACACCTATTCGGCAAACACCATGGCCTATGACGAGGCGAAAGAACGAGGCCTGTCACGCCTCGCGCTCGTGGGTATGAGTTGCCAAACCTCTATTGCACCGGTGATGTGGCATCGCAAGGTCGGCAAGGTCTCCAAGCCGATCAAGCTCAACATCGGACTGCTGTGCTCCAAGTCATTTGACGACTCGCTATTCGACGAGCTGTTTGGGATCAAGTACGGCCTGAACAAAGACGACATAGTCAAGATGAACATCAAAGGCGTGTTCCAGGTCTGGATGAAAGACGGCAGCTACCACGAAATCAATCTCAAGGAGTGCCACGCGTGGACCCGTGAAGGTTGCACCCATTGCCCAGACTTCGCGGCAGAGCATGCCGATATCAGCACCGGTGGCATCGGCAATGAGACCGACTGGACCTTGACCGTCGTGCGTACCGAGCTAGGTAGAGCGGTTATTGAGGCAATGATCAAGGACGGCGTGATCGACACCCGGCCTGGCGATGACGATCCTGCTGCGGTGGCTCTCATGCATCGGCTCGCTCAAAAGAGTCGTGCGCGCTGGCCCAAATGGGCCAATGAGACGGTGTCGTTGGGGCTGCCAACCCGCAAATAACGACGGACCCAGGCCGTCGACAGATCGCAGCTAACGTCACGGTGCCTGGAGGCCGAGCGGATAGCGACAAGCTCACAAGCCTCCAGGCTCACGTTCCCGCCCTTGTTCGCTGCGCTCACGGGCCGCTAGGCCACGGTTCAGCTTGTTTCGACTCACACGCTCTCAGCTATCCGCTGAACCTCCTGGCACCGTGACGTTGGGAGGCACGAAGCGAAGCGGTCCGGGACTGTAGAGCTGGACATTGCCGACAGAATTGGAGCGCAGCGAGAATTCGGACTACCCAAACTACCCGTTAACGTGACGGTGCCTGGTGTCGGC
>Ga0209828_1000041_pt1 | contig 95277 bp, 79 predicted proteins | sample MaitaG_FD_187429 | JGI IMG/M metagenome (GOLD analysis project Ga0209828, IMG submission 187429) | Marine algal microbial communities from Maine, USA - Maine_Asex2 metaG (SPAdes) (version 2) | ecosystem: Host-associated > Algae > Red algae > Unclassified | place: Maine, USA | collected 2015-01-05
TATTGCCCTACGTTTCTTATACTAAACGTTAGCAGCTGACTGTAAATGTTTTTTATGGTTTCTATATCGTCTTGAGCAAATACGTTTGCTGATAATAAAAAACTAAAATTAATCTAACATGTTTTATTATAGGTGCGTTAGCGATTACTCGCTTTTTTATTTTATTAATTATGATCTCGTGAGTGTTTCACAATTGTAATGGCATCCTTTTTTTGCTGCCATATATGGCAAAAAAAAATATAATGTAAAGCGCGACCCTTGTGGTAACGCCAAAAACATTTTTTTATTCGTTATTTAATTCTTGACGATATACATCTATATTCGCTTGGGTTTTTGCGTTTAATTCTGGCTCTTCGATATCGTTATATTTTTTTAATGTATTGTATAAAATACTAGCCACAGCTAATCTTGCAGCTGGTTTATTATCTGCTGGAATATTAAACCAAGGTGCATGTTCTTTACTTGTTCTATTTATGGCGTCTTGATAGCATTCCATATAATTATCCCAAAGTTTACGCTCTTTTAAATCGCCTGCTGAAAATTTCCAATTTTTATCTTTTTTATCTAAACGACGTAATAATCTACGTTTTTGCTCATTTTTAGAAAGGTTTAAAAAGAATTTAAAAATTAGTGTTCCGTTTTCGGTTAAGTGTTTTTCGAAATTATTTATCTGGTTAAAACGTGCGTTCCAAAAGTTTTCATTAACATCTTCAACACTATTAACATTTGGTAAGTTTTCTCCTAAAATATAACCAGGATGTACACGTGTTACTAATACATTTTCGTAATGCGTACGGTTATGAACACCAAATTTACCTCTCGCTGGGAGAGCTAAATAATGCCTCCATAAATAATCGTGCTTTAGTTCTAATTGGGTTGGCACTTTAAAGCTCATAACTTCAACACCACGAACATTAAAATCTTTAAAAACTTCACGAATTAAACTATCTTTTCCAGAAGTATCCATACCTTGCAAGCATATTAAAACGGAATACTTACCATGTGCATAAAGCGTGTCTTGAAGTTTGCCTAACTTTTTTCTAACCTGTTTTAATTCGTGCTTTATTGCATCGTCCTCTTCTTTTAAATCTAAATAAGTAGATAGGTTAGCGATTTTAATATTAGATGTTATTTTATAATCTTGTATGTTAATTTCTTTCATAATTTCTATTGTTTACTGGCAAATAATTTTACATCTAGCTCGCTTACTTCTACTCCTCCAAGAATAATTAATCGCTCGATAACGTTTCGTAATTCTCTAATATTACCTGTCCAGTCGTACTCTTGTAATAATTTTATGGCTTTCGCCGAAAAACTCTTTTCGGCTGTACCTTGTTCTCCAGAAATTTTCTTTGCAAAATGCTTTATTAATAAAGGAATATCATTTCTTCTATCGTTAAGTGCAGGAACTTTTATTAAAATAACTGCTAGTCTGTGGTATAGATCTTCTCGAAATTTTCCGTCTTCAATTTCTTTTTTTAAGTTTTTGTTGGTTGCTGCTACAATACGCACATCTACTTTAATGTCTTTATCACTACCAACACGTTGTATACGGCTTTCTTGTAAAGCTCGTAAAACTTTTGCTTGTGCAGATAGACTCATGTCTCCAATTTCGTCTAAAAAAATGGTTCCATCATTGGCAGCTTCAAATTTACCAGCTCTATCTTTGGCAGCACTTGTAAAGGCTCCTTTTACGTGACCAAATAGTTCACTTTCTATTAATTCGCTTGGTATTGCTGCACAATTAACTTCAATCATTGGGCCTTTTGCACGTGCACTTTTTTCGTGTAGCCAATGCGCTACTAGTTCTTTTCCTGTTCCGTTTGGTCCAGTAATTAATACGCGAGCATCTGTTGGTGCTACTTTATCTATTATATCTTTAATTTGAGAAATTTTATCGCTTTCTCCAATCATTTCGTACTTTTTACTAACTTTTCTTTTAAGAATTTTATTTTCTACAACGAGTTCTTTTCTGTCTAGTGCATTACGAACTGTGTTTAATAAACGATTTAAATCTGGTGGTTTGGAAATATAATCAAACGCTCCTAATCGCATTGTATTTACTGCTGTATCTAAATCGCCATGACCAGAAATCATGACCATTAGTATTTCTGGTTTTATTTTTTTAGCAGCTTCTAATACTTCAACACCATCCATTTTTGGCATTTTAATATCGCAAAGGACTAAGTCGAAATCTTCTTTCTTAATTTTCTCAATTCCTGCCAGACCATCTTCTGCTTGGTCGACTTCATATTTATCATTTTCTTCAGAAAGAATTTTTACTAAAACCCTTCTAATCGCAGCTTCGTCTTCTATTACTAATATTTTTGGCATTATATTTTAAATTTAATTCCTGTTCTTAAGTAAAATGCATTCACGTTATCTAACGCAAAAACATCTTCTCTATTTTCGTCTCGCAATCTATTATTCATATTTAAAGTGTAGCCTGAATATGCATACCACACGAGGTGCTTTGTAAAACAATATTCGTAGCCTAATCCAGCAACAACTACAGATAACGAAATGCTATCTGCTTGCTTACCGTCTATTATTATTGGATTTTGAATATTTGCAAAATAACCATCTATACCTACGTATGTTTGAATGATGCTTTTCTCACTAAAAAAGTATTTTAAATTTGTTTTTGGTACTCCTAAATTAAAAGACCACTTTTCGTTTACACGTCTGTAATAACTTATAAATGGTAGTGGTAAAGGTATTCCTGTTGTGCTATTATATGTTAAACCTAAAATTAAGCGATATGGCTTTTTTAAAGATTCGTCTTTAGTTCTATCAATTATTGCAAAAACGCCGCCGTTTAATAAAATATCGTCTCCAGATATTTTTTGTCTTAATGTTGATGCTATTCTTGGCGATATTTTAGCACCTAAACGCCAGCCACTTTTTAGCTTAAAGGTATAACCTACGTTTAAATCTATTATATGTAATTGTGTTAAATTTGAAGTATTAAACGGATAATTATCCTCGATATCGAAAGCAATATTACTATATTCTGTTCCTATTACAATATAAATATCTTCTGCAACTTTTATAGGATAATTTAAAATACCTCTAAATCTTTTAAAACTATCTTCAGATTTTCCTTTAGGAATATAGGAATACTCAATGCGTGCTAAATCTGTAAGTTGCGCGTAGCTATTTTGAAACATTAATATAACAAAGACTATTGTTAATAGTATAGCTATTTGGTTTTTCATAAATTTTATACTAATTTTTATTGTTCTTTTAAATTCATTTTTAATCTAATATTCTGATCTTCTTTTTGAATAATATTAATATCGCGTTGAGGAAAAGGGATACTAATATTATTGTTTCTAAATAATTTATCTATAGCGAAGCGTATTTCGCTTTTTGGAATTCTAGAATTAAAACTGTCTTTTATGGTAAAGGCAACTCTAAAGTCTAGAGAGCTGTCTCCAAAGTCCATAAAAACTACGCTTGGAGGTGGATTTTTAAATACTAATTCTGAAGATTTTGCTGCTTCTATTAATAATTTTTTTACCAATTGTACATCGCTACCATAAGCTACACCAACATCTACAGCTTCTCTTGTTGAGGAACCGTTTTGTGTCCAGTTATAAAGGCTATTTGTTAAATATAAATGGTTTGGTATTATTAACACTTTATTATCTATTGTTACTGCTCTTGTTGTTCTTAGTTTTATTTCTTCAACTCGACCAACTTTACCTTCAATTTCTATTATATCGCCAACATGAACCGATTGATCTACTAAAATAAAAACACCAGATATAATATCTTGAAATAAAGTTTGCAATGCCAAACCAATACCAATTAATAAGGCTGCAGAGGCTGCAAAAATAGTCGTTACATCAATTCCAATAGAGTCTAATGCTACTAAAAAAACGATGATGTAAACTAACCATCTCGCAAAGGAAAATACTGTAGAAAATTTAGCTTTATCATCTACTGGTAGTTTTCTTGTTAATAGATGTTTTGCCCAACGTAAGATATAGGTTGTAGTAATAATTACAGCTAATAATAGTAGAATATACTTTATTTTAATTGAAGAAGTAACTATACCGTTATCATCTGTAAAAGTATAAATTTTTATATTTAAAAAACTTATAATATTTTCCCAAATGCTGCTTTCTATAATAGCTTCTCCTACTTCTTCTACTGTATCTTCAATTTTATCTTTAACTTTTTCCTGCATCTTTTAATATTTAATCCATTTTAAAAGCTCTTTATAAGTTGGCTTTTTGCCATACATTAAAATACCAACTCTATAAATTTTTGAAGCTATCCAAATTGTAAATATAAATGTACCAATTAATATTAACAAAGATAGTATTTGTTGCCAAATAGGTACACCAAAAGGAATGCGCATAAGCATAACAACTGGAGATGTAAATGGTATAAAAGAGAAAACTGTTGCTACTATTCCATGCGGGTTTTCTATTACTGTAAAACCTCCAACATAAACTGCTAACATTAAAGGCATAATTATAGGAAACATAAATTGCTGTGTATCTGTTTCATTATTAACTGCTGCACCTATGGCTGCGTATAACGAACTATATAATAAATAACCACTAATAAAAAATAGAATAAAAGCAATAATTAAATTCGCTAATGGCATGTTAAAAAAAGCATTCTTAAATAATAATATTTTTGCATTACTATCTGGGTTTTGCATTGCTTGAGACATGAGTTCATGCTGTGGCGTATTTACTTGGGAAAAATCAATATCGAAGGTTATTGCCGCTATAATATATAAAACACTACCCAAAATTATCCATATTCCAAATTGAGTAATTCCTGCTAATGTTGTACCAATAATTTTACCTAACAGTAATTGTACTGGCTTAACCGAAGAAATAATGATCTCAATTATTCTACTCGTTTTTTCTTCGATAACAGAACGCATAATCATGTTACCATAAATTATAATAAACATAAAAAGTAAATACCCTGCGGCTGCTCCAAAAATAAGCTTAACAATACTATCTATTTCAGATGTTTTTTCTCCTGTAAAGTTTTCTTGAGTAATAGTGATTTTTACCTCTGCATTCTTTAAGGTTAATTTATCGACACCTTTTGCTTGAAGATTTATTTCTTTAAGTCGCTCTTCAATTTTATTTTCTAATGCTGAAACAATGGTAATTGATGGTGTTTCGGGCGAATAAAATGCTACTTCTACATTTTTTTGCGTATTAAAATTAACCGTATCTGTATTTATTTTAAAATTTGAAATATAAAGCAGCCCATAACTTTCATTTTCTTCCACAATAGCTTTTGCATTCTCTAAAGTAATATTATCTAAAATGGAATATTTTACTGTTTCTTTATCTGTAAAAATAGATTTAAGCTGTCCAGATTGATCTAAAACAGTAATGTTTTTTTGTTTATTATTATTTAGTTGTGATAAATAAGCGACTAGCGAAAAGAGACCAACTATAATTAAAGGGCTTAAAAAAGTCATAATTATAAAAGCCTTATTTCGAACTTTAGTTAAATATTCGCGCTTTATTATAAGTGGTAAATGATTCATCTTTTTTAATTATTCTTTACAGCTTGAATAAAAATATCGCTAGCAGTTGGTATTACTTCTAAAAAATGAGATACTTCTCCTTTAGTAGTTAAATAATTTAATAATTGGTTAGGAGATTCATTTTCTAATAGTTTTATATTTAACTTCAACTCGTTATTTAATGTTTTAAATTCTGCAGAAGAAACAGTAAATTTTTCTGAAAGTTCCTTGCGTAAATTTAAACCATTATCTGTATTAATTCCTACTTGAAACGTATTAGATTTGTACTTTCTTTTAATAGCATTAAGATTACCATCTACAATTTTATTAGACTTATTAATTAGTGCAATATGGTCGCACAACTCTTCAACAGACTCCATTCTATGAGTAGAGAAAATTACAGTTGCACCTTCTTCACGAAGTCTTAAAATTTCGTTTTTAATAATGTCTGCATTTATGGGATCGAAGCCTGAAAAAGGCTCATCGAAAATTAATAATTTAGGCTCATGTAAAACGGTAACTACAAACTGAATTTTTTGAGCCATACCTTTGGATAACTCTTGAATTTTCTTGTTCCACCAATCGCCAATTTCTAATCTCTCGAACCAATGTAATAAGCGATTTTTAGCATCGGTTTTATTTAGACCTTTAAGTTGTGCTAAATATAAAGCCTGTTCCCCAACCTTCATACTTTTATACAAACCTCGTTCTTCTGGCAAATACCCAATATTTTGAATATGATGTCTTTGTAAAGGTTCTCCATCTAAAATTACTCGACCTTTATCTGGCATTGTAATTTGATTGATTATACGTATTAAAGTGGTTTTTCCAGCTCCATTAGGACCAAGAAGGCCAAATATACTTCCTTTTTCTACTGCTATAGAAACGTTATTAAGTGCTGTAAAATTACCAAAAGTTTTAGAAACCGATTGCGCTTCGAGTAAGTTACTCATATTATAAATATTAGTGTGTAAATATAGAAAATGTAAGTTGGTATGTTTTGCTGTTTAGAAATATTTTAACGCCATAAGCCTATTTTTTTTAAGCTTTTAAACTAAAAAATTAATGTATTATTAAGGATTTTAAAAAAAATGGAATGCTGATAAGTAAAGTGAAAATTTAGTAAAAATTAAAGTTGGTTAACTAGTTTATTTTAATTGAAATTAAATTCTTAAAAATCAAAAAAAAATATAGCTTATAAGATATCTACTTATGTTGGGAATTAGTTAAACTACTTTTTAAATTGAAACTAGGTTCTTGAAAAACAAAGGTCACTAAAACAAAACCCACCCTCTACGCAAATAAAGGATGGGAAAAAAATTGCTATGAAAAAGAAAAATTACCATTGGCGCAAAACCAATGATAAACCAAATATACTAATTTTTGTGAAAAAATCTGATTTTTATTCAGATAAGTTATTTTTTTAACAAAATAATCCGCAAGGATGTTGCGGATTTTATATAAAAAACAGTTTAGCGTTAGGAAAACATGTCTTTTACCTTCTCGAAAAAAGATTTATCGCTACGTTCTGGTTTAGGTATAAAATGCTCGTCTTCTTTCATTTTCTCAAAAAATGTCTTTTGGTCTTTATTCAACGTTTTTGGTGTCCATACATTAACATGTACCAATAAGTCTCCTTTGCCATAACCATTAATACTTGGTATACCTTTTCCGCGTAAGCGTAAAATTTTTCCAGATTGTAAACCTGCTTCAACCTTAATACGTACTTTTCCCGTTACTGTATCTATCTCTTTAGAAGCACCTAATATAGCATCTGGTATGCTTACGTATAGGTCGTAATGCAAATTATCGCCTTCTCGTTGTAAGGTGTCATGATCTTGCTCCTCAATTGCTACTAATAAATCTCCAGAGATTCCATTTCCTGGCGCATCGTTACCTTTTCCTGTTACTTTAAGCTGCATACCATCTACAACTCCTGCCGGAATTTTAACCGAAATAGTTTCTTCTTTTACAATTAAACCTTGGTTATCTGCTCCATTTGCCTTTTTGTCTATAGTTTGTCCTGCTCCTCCACAAGTGGTGCATGGACTAGCAGTTTGCATGCGTCCTAAAATTGTATTTGTCACCCTAGTAATTTGACCAGATCCTTTACATGTTTCGCAGGTTTTATAAGTTGTACCTTCGGCTTGAATTTTACGTTTTACTTTAATTTTTTTCTCGACGCCATTAGCAATCTCCTCTAACGTTAATTTTACACGAATACGTAGGTTGCTTCCTTTTACGCGACGTTGTTGGTCTCCACTAAAACCGCCACCAAATCCAGAGAAGCCTCCTCCTCCGCCTCCAAAAATATCTCCAAATTGGCTAAATATATCATCCATATTCATGCCTCCTCTTCCACCACCACCAAAACCGCCACCACCTTCGAAGGCTTGGTGACCAAACTGGTCGTAACGTGCTTTTTTATTATCGTCGCTTAAAACCTCGTAAGCTTCTGCTGCTTCTTTAAATTTAGCTTCGGCATTTGCATCATCTGGGTTTTTATCAGGATGAAACTCTATTGCTTTCTTTCTGTAAGCCTTTTTAATTTGGGCAGGAGTAGCGTTTTTGCTAATGCCTAATACTTGGTAATAGTCTGATTTTGCCATTCTATTCTTGTCTTCCCATTGGGAAGTAATTGTTTTAAATTAATATTATTATTGTCCGATTACTACTTTAGGGAAACGAATTACGGTTTCACCAAGCTTGTACCCTTTTTCGACAACATCAATAATTTTTCCTTTTAAATCTTTACTTGGTGCAGCAACTTGTGTTATGGCTTGATGAATTTCAGAATCAAAAATATCGCCTTTAATTACTTCTATTGCTGTTAAACCTTTTTGACTTAATGTTGTTAGTAATTTTTGATAGATTAATACAACTCCTTTTCTTAACTCCTCTGCCTCTTTATCATCTTCTATATGTAATAAAGCGCGCTCGAAATCGTCTAAAACTGGTAACATTGACACCATGACATCTTTACTTGCCGTTTTAAATAGCTCGATGCGTTCTTTCGATGTTCGTTTTTTGTAATTTTCAAATTCTGCAAACAGCCTTAAAAACTTATCTTTTTCTTGAACTAATTCTTTGGTTAGCTTGTCTTCATTAGATAATTCTTCAACTTCAACCGTTTCCTCTTGAGGTGTTACTTCTACTTGCTCCTCAATTATATCTTCTTTTTTATCTTTTGCTTTGCTCATTTATGTATTTTTTTTATACCATTTAAGTTTGGCAAAAGTACTGCCATTATTGTAAAAATGTCAAAATGTCATTATTTAAATGCATTCATACAGCAATATTGCATTCAAAAAAAAGGTGAATTTATTTATGAAAATATTAAGTATTTTTCATGGGATATTTTCTAATTTCGCTTCTTAAAACCACTAATAAAAACTAAAATGAAAAAACAAGTATTAAATATTTTCACTGTATTGGTATTAGCTCTTGCAGTTGTAGGATGTAAAAAAAGAAATGAAGCTGAAATTACAGATGCAAAAGAAGTTGCTCAAGTGGCTGTTGAAGCAAAATATAAAGCGATTGCAAAAGAGTCTATGATTATGTGGGAAGCTAACAAAATTGTTGGTGGACACAATGGTACAATACACGTATCTAATGGTGTTGTACAAACAAAAGGAGATGCATTAGTAGGAGGAAATTTTATTTTTGATATTAATACTATTGCATGTTCTGATATTAAAGATGAAAAGAAAAATGCCGATTTAATAAAGCATTTAAAAAATAAAGACTTTTTTGAGGTTGAAAAATACCCAAACGCTTCGTTTGAAATTACTAGTATTGAAGGCGATAAATTAAGTGGAAATTTAATGATGAAAGGTGTTAAAAAAAACATTACTATTCCTGCAAGAGTTAATTTTATGGATGACATGATGACTATTACTAGTGATGTTTTTACTATTGATAGAACAGAATGGAATATCAAACACAACTCTGGAAAATTTGCTGATGCAGCAAAACTTGGAGATTACTTAATTAAAGACGATGTAGAGTTAAAAATATCTATTAAAGCAAAGAAAGCTTAATTAAATTTTCTTTTACAAAACTTAAAAGCCACGTCGTGAGATGTGGCTTTTTTTATAATTTTATACTTACTTATAAAATATTAGCGATTTAAAACAATGAAATATTTAAAATTTAGTCTAAAATAAAAGGTGGCTGAGCGTTGTTAAAATTTTGTCTTATTGGTAAAATCGCCGCATAAACGACCAAAACAATTGTTGTACATAAAATTCTTTTACTTAAACCAAATCCTCTAAAGCAGCGTCCAAATTATTATATCTAAAACTGAATCCTGAATCTTCAATTTTTTTAGAACTTACGCGTTGGCTTTCAAATAAAATAATATGCATTTCGCCTAAGGCTAATTTCATGGCAAATTTTGGAATGTTTGGTAATATTAAAGGCATATTTATTTTTTTAGCAATGGCTTTAATTATTGTTTTGTTAGTAGATGGGTTTGGTGAAACTCCATTGTAAACACCTTCTAATTTATGTTCTAGAATATGTGTGAATACGGCAGCTAAGTCTTCTAAATGAATCCAAGACATCCATTGTTTTCCTGTTCCTATTGCTGCTCCCACTCCATACTTTATTGGCTTAGACAACTCTGGAAATGCACCTCCTTTTTTAGAAAACACAATACCAATACGCACTTTAGACACTGTAATATTTAATGTAGAAAACGTATCTACAACATGTTCCCAAGCCTCTACAACTTGGCCTAGAAAAGATGTATTTACTTCTTTCTCATCTTCACTGTAATATTTGGTTAAAGAACTTGGGTAATAACCAATAGCACTGGCTGAAATTATTTGGATTATATTATTAGAATTGTTTTTTACAGTATCATGAAGCAAAGCAGTTGTTTCTAATCTACTATTTAAAATAGCTTGTTTATGTTCTTTCGTCCAGCGACTAGAAATACTTGCGCCAACTAAATGTATAATAGCATCTACATCTTTAATACAATTAGTATCGATTTCTGCTTTACCAGGATGCCAATAAAAACCTTGGTAATTATCTTTATTTTCAATTTTAGATCTACATGTTGTTAAGTAGTTTACATCTATACCTTTTTCGTGACATTGTTTTACAATTTCACTACCTATTAATCCTGTTGCTCCTGTAATAAGTACACGCATTTCTTTTTTATTTAAAAATACGATACTTATATTTAGAATAAAATAGTTTGCTATTAATGTTTAGTTAAATATTGAGTTACTGGATTATTGGGTTATTAGATTGTTGTGTTTTAACTCCTATAAAACAAGAGTAATCTTTTTAAATTTCGATTATTAATTAAACGGTTAAATTTTTCATCATAATTAGATGTTAATCTTCATTCCATTTTTTATTGGTGTTATTCGTCCTAATAAGCCGTTAAGTCTTCATAATTATTATAAAATTTCACGTAACGTTTTAATATTTGTTCTATTTCCCTAAAATATTGATAGTCGCACCTTTTAAAGACTTCTTTTCTTATATTCCGTGATAGGCTTCTATGTGTGTAAATTCTTTGAGTTACAATAAGCATAGCATTTCGTCGTGAATAAGAAAACTTTTATTGGGTTTTTTATCCGTTATTTGTAAAAAAATAAACATTGAATTATCTAACAGTTGAAAATATATCGAAATCTTATGGAGAGTTAACACTTTTCGAAAATCTTTCTTTTAGCATCCATAAAGATCAAAAAGTAGCCTTTGTTGCTAAAAATGGTACAGGAAAAACATCTATTTTAAATATTCTTGAAAAAACCGACGAGCCAGATACTGGTAATGTTATTTTTAGAAAGGATATTAAAGTATCCTTTTTACCTCAAGAACCTTACCTAGATAGTAAGCTTAGTGTTGAAGACACCATTTTTAATAGTGATAATCCAATTCTGGATGTTATTAAAAATTACGAAAAAGCACTTTTAAATCCTGAAGATGTTGATGTTTATCAAGCTGCTTTCGAGCAAATGGAAATCCATAATGCTTGGGATTTTGAAACACAATACAAACAAATTCTTTTTAAACTAAAGCTAGAAGACTTACAACAAAAAGTAAGTAGTATGTCTGGCGGACAAAAAAAACGACTCTCGCTTGCCAATGCTTTAATTAACAAACCAGACCTTTTAATCCTCGATGAGCCAACAAACCATTTAGACTTAGAAATGATAGAATGGTTAGAAGAATTTTTTACTAAAGAAAACATTACTCTTTTTATGGTAACACACGACCGTTACTTTTTAGAACGTGTATGTAATGAAATTATAGAATTAGATCAAGGTGAATTGTTTCAATATAAAGGGAACTATTCCTATTATTTAGAAAAAAAGGAAGCAAGAATAGAGCAGCAAACGGTAGAAATTGGGAAAGCAAAACAACTGTATAAAAAGGAATTAACATGGATGCGTCGCCAACCAAAAGCACGAACAACCAAATCGAAATCAAGAATAGACGATTTTACAGAAATTAAACATAAAGCAAGCCAACGAAGAAACGACCACGAAATTCAGTTAGAATTAAATATGGAACGTTTAGGAAGTAAAATTGTAGAGCTTAAAAAAGTATCTAAATCTTATAAAGACAAAGTAATACTTGATAGTTTTAGTTATATGTTTCAAAAAGGAGAGCGCGCAGGAATTATTGGAAAAAACGGAACAGGAAAATCGACTTTTTTAAATATCTTAACACAAACCGCTCAGCCAGATTCCGGAAAAATAGTTGTTGGAGAAACAGTAAAGTTTGGCTATTATACACAAGGCGGTATTACACCAAAACCAAACCAGAAAGTAATAGACATCGTTCGTGATTTTGGTGATTATATTCCTTTAAAAAAAGGAAGACAAATTAGTGCACAACAATTATTAGAACGCTTTCTTTTTGATAGGAAAAAACAATACGATTTTGTCGAAAAATTAAGTGGTGGCGAACGTAAGCGTCTTTATTTATGCACCGTTTTAATACAAAATCCTAACTTTTTAATTCTCGATGAGCCTACAAACGATTTAGATATTGTAACTCTAAATGTGCTTGAAAGTTTCTTGTTAGATTTTCCAGGTTGCCTTTTAGTAGTTTCCCACGATCGTTATTTTATGGATAAAATAGTAGACCACTTATTTGTATTTAGAGGCGAAGGTGTGGTAGAAGATTTTCCAGGAAATTATAGCGATTTTAGGGCTTACGACGATAGCAAACCTGTTGTATTGGAAGTTTCTAAAAGCGATAAAAAGGAAAAGAAAAATTGGAAGAAAGATAGCAATACCAAACTGTCTTACAACGAACAAAAAGAATATAAAAATATAGAAAGCAAAATCAAGTCTTTAGAATTTGATAAAGTTGAATTAGAGAAAAAATTCTTAAATTCTAATTTATCTAAAGATGAAATAAATAAACTATCCAATAACCTTCAAGTAATTATCGATAGTATAGAAGAAAAAGAAATGCGCTGGCTAGAGTTAACAGAGAAGTTAGAAAGTTAAAAGATTTTTTTAGTTGCTTACTCCTATGGTAAACTGGTAAGTGTTAAAAAATAATGTTTAATTTATTTTATTTGCTTACTCAGGTGATACAACTTGTTGTTATAAATTTTATTGAAACAAAATGCTAAATCAAATAATAGCCTACATAAAATTTTTACTTCGCTCTACCAACCAACATGGTGTACATTCTCCTTTTGTATATAATTTAATTACTAAATGCTTTTACGATAAGTCGTCATACAATTCATATAAGTCAATCCGCTTTTTTTATAAAAAACTAAGAAAAAACGAACTTAAAATAGATGTAACAAACTTAAGTTCTGGAAGTCGTGTATTTAAATCTAATCAATGTTCGGTTTCTAAAATGGCTAAATGTATTGGTTCGTCTAAAAAAGAAACAAAAATTTTATTTCGTTTAGTAAGCTATTTTCAAATTAATACTATCTTAGAATTAGGTACTTCTTTAGGTATAGCAACGTACGCCATGCATCTTGCAAATCCAAAAGCTAGGATTACCACTATTGAAGGTTGCCCAAATATTTCGGCTTTTACTAAAGATACGTTTGAGCAATTCAATTTAAAAAATATTGAAGTTTCTACAGGAGATTTTAGCAAAATTATCAAACCCCTAGTTTTAAATAAGTACGATCTTATTTATTTTGATGGCAATTATAAAAAAAAAGCCAATTTAGATTATTTTGAGACGTTATTGCCAACTGTCTCTAATAATTCTGTTTTTATTTTCGACGATATTTATTGTTCTAAAGGTAAAACAGAAGCTTGGAATAGTATAAAAAACCATCCAAAAGTTACTGTTTCAATAGATACTTTTTTTTTGGGTATTGTGTTTTTTAGAAAAGAGCAAGTAAAAGAGCATTTTACTATAAGAGTATAAATAAGTAATACAATCACTAGATTTTTTTAAAAAATTATTTGTAAAAAAGCCATTACAATTGTTAAAAATAATTGCAATATGTCACAAATAACACTTGAGCAAAGATATTAAATTGCTACACTTTAAAAGCTAGGTAAAACCCAACACCACATAGCAGATATTATTGGTGTAAACAAGTCTTTCATAAACAGGGAACTGCATCGTAATTTAGATGCATGAAGTGGTGATTACAGCCCAGATTTAGCAGAGAGAACATGCAAGGAACGCCACGAGAAAAAACTAAAGAGAGTCGACCTGGCTTCTAATATGGTTTAACTTATTAAGTTTCTCATTGTTGAGGATTATAGTCCCGAACATATTGTTTGTTACTTTAAGAAGCATACTAGTAGTGGTGTTAGTATAGAAACAATATATCTCCATATATGGAAGAATAAAAACAAGAAAATATCAATACAGGAAGAGATAAAGTACCCTAACGTGTAACAATTAATAAGCGTCCACAAATAGTTGATAAAAAACACGTTTTGGTGATTTGGAAGACAATGCAATAGCAGGCAAAGATCACAAAGGAGCTATAGTGGCATTAACAATAGAGCCTATGGTGTACTTAAGTTAAGAAAAAAAACACGTGAAGCTATCGAAGTATGCAACGCAATAAATGAGATCCTCGAAGAGTGGATTCTTTACATTAAAATAATTACAGCAGATAATGGCAAAGAACTTACAGAACACAAAAAAGTATCAGAACAATGCTATGTTGACTTTTATTTTGCAAACCCATATTGCCCTTGGGAAAGAGGAGCTAACGAAAATCTTAATGGATTGATTAAACAGTATTTTCCAAAGCAAACAGACTTTTCAACCATATTAGACCAATAGATTAGCAGAATTAAAAGAAAATTAAATGATAGACCTGACCTAGAAATGGTTTAATTTTGATACACCATTAGAAATAAAACTTTAAACATTTCAAACTTCCATAAAATATTGTAAATTTGGTCGCGTTTAACACCGCACAATGGCAAACTCAACAAAATACATATTTGTAACTGGAGGCGTAACATCTTCACTTGGAAAAGGCATTATCGCAGCTTCCTTAGCGAAGCTTCTTCAAGCACAAGGTTACAGAACTACAATACAAAAACTAGATCCATACATCAATGTAGATCCTGGAACTTTAAATCCTTACGAACATGGTGAATGCTATGTTACAGACGACGGTGCCGAAACAGATTTAGACTTGGGACACTACGAGCGTTTTTTAAACGTACCTACAAGCCAGGCAAATAATGTAACGACAGGTCGTATTTACCAAAGTGTTATCGAGAAAGAAAGACGTGGTGAATTTTTAGGTAAAACAGTACAAGTTATTCCTCATATTACAGACGAGATAAAACGCAGAATCCAAATACTTGGACGCTCTGGAGATTACGATATTGTTATTACAGAACTTGGTGGAACCGTTGGGGATATCGAATCTCTACCTTATGTAGAAAGTGTAAGACAACTAAAATGGGAACTTGGTGAGAATAATGCATTAGCAATCCACTTAACCTTAATACCGTATTTAGCAGCAGCTGGAGAATTAAAAACAAAACCAACACAACATAGTGTAAAAACACTAATGGAAAGTGGAGTGCAAGCAGATATTCTAGTGTGTAGAACAGAACACGAGTTATCGCAGGATATCCGTCATAAACTAGCACGTTTTTGCAATGTAACTCCAGATTCTGTTTTGCAATCTATCGATGCTTCTACAATTTACGATGTGCCTAATTTAATGTTAGAAGAAGGGTTAGATACTGTAGTTTTAAGAAAGTTAGGATTAGAAAGCAACATTCCAGATTTAACCCAATGGAACGCGTTTTTAAACCGACTTAAAAACCCTAAATTAGAAGTTACCATAGGTTTAATAGGTAAATACGTAGAATTACAAGATTCTTACAAATCTATTTTAGAATCTTTTATCCATGCAGGCGCAGAAAACGAAGTAAAAGTTACTGTAGAGTCTGTACATTCTGAACATTTAAACGCAGAGAATGCAAAAAAAATGTTAAGTCATTTGGACGGTGTTTTAGTTGCGCCAGGATTTGGAGAGCGTGGTATAGAAGGTAAAATTGATGCAGTAAAATATGTACGCGAAAATAATATTCCGTTTTTAGGTATTTGTTTAGGTATGCAAATGGCAGTTATCGAGTTTTCTCGTAATGTACTAAACTTAAAAAATGCCAATTCTACAGAAATGGACGAGAATACAAACCATCCAGTTATCAATTTAATGGAAGAACAAAAAGCCATTAAAGACAAAGGTGGAACCATGCGTTTAGGTGCTTGGGATTGTAAATTGAAAGCAGATAGTATTGTAGGCAAATTATATAATAAAGAAATAATAAAAGAGCGACACAGACATCGTTACGAATTTAACAGCGACTATAAAACACAAATTGAAGCCAAAGGCATGTTTGCTACTGGTTTAAACCCAGATACTAATCTTGTAGAAATAATAGAAATACCAAGTCACCCTTGGTTTGTAGGTGTGCAATATCATCCAGAATATAAAAGTACAGTCGCCAATCCGCATCCTTTATTTGTAACATTTGTTGCAGCAGCATTAAAGCATAAAAATAAGAAGTAACACATTAGTTTAAAATAAAAGAAATAATGGATTGCTTTTTGAAGCGTCTGTAAATAGGTTTAACAATCTGTAAGGTTTTAATAGCCTGACAGTTTTTTAAATAAAAAATACTAATTATACCTACCGTTTTCACGGAAAATAATATGGAAGAAAAGAAATTAGACGTAAAATCAATAATAGGGTTTGTACTTATATTTATAATTTTATTATTTATGATGTGGCAAAACCAACCATCACCAGAAGAGGTTGCCACTCAAGAAAAAGCAAAACAAGAACAAGTTGAAGCAGATAATAAAGCCAAAGAAGCTATTGCTAAAGAAGACACTAATGTAACAACTCCAGAAGATTATTCTAACTTTCAAACAGGAGATTCTTTACAACAATTAGCAGCAAAAAATAAATTAGGAGCATTTGCTTACGCCGCTGGTTTAAATACAAAAGATGTAACGGTAGATAATGGTGTACTTAATTTAACGTTTTCTAAAACAGGTGGTCATTTATCTCAAGTTAAACTTAGTAAGTTCGTCGATTTCGATTCTATTCCTATCTATTTAGTAAAAGATAATAATGCGAGTTTTAATATTAATTTTGGAACAACAAATAGCCGAATTTTAAATACAAAGGATTTACCATTTCAATCTAAAGTAATTAAAAATGGAGAAAACACTGTAGTTTCTATGAAACTAAAAGTTTCAGAATCTAAGTTTTTAGAATACTTATATATAATCAAGCCTAACGATTATATGATAGATTTCACCATTAAATCTCAAGGTTTAAACGATGTTATTAATGGTTCGCGAGACATAAAACTAGATTGGGAACAAACAAGTAAACGTCACGACGAAAGTATTTCTTACGAAAACCGTTATACGCGTTTAACATACCAACACGATGGTGGTAATATCGATAAATTAGCAGCAAGTGGTGAAGACGAAGAAACTGTAGAAGATTTAGATTGGTTATCGTTTAGACAGCACTTTTTTAGTTCTATACTAGTAGCTAATAACAAGCCATTAAAATCTGTAATTTTAACAACTAAAGATTTAGTAGCAGACGAGGATATAGATACTTTATACACCAAAACATTTGGTGCAAAAACCGTTTTGGCATTGAGCGGAAATGAATTAAACGAAAATTTTGGGTTATTTTATGGTCCAACAGAAAGTAAAACGTTAAGTCAATACGATAAAAATTTAGAAGAAAGTATTCCTTTTGGTTGGGGACTATTTGGTTGGATTAATAAATATTTATTTATTCCGTTATTTACATTTTTAAGCTCATTTTTACCTTATGGAGTAGCCATTATTGTTATGACAGTGCTTATTAAATTAGCCATGTCTTTTGTACAATACAAGCAGTATTTATCGCAAATGAAAATGAAAATTTTAAAACCAGAGCTAGAGGCTATTAGAGAGAAGTATAAGGACAATAAAATGAAAGCACAACAGGAAACTATGGCGCTTCAAAATAAAGCAGGAGCAAGTCCGTTAGCAGGCTGTTTACCGGCTTTAATTCAAATGCCAGTATTCTATGCATTATTTATGTTTTTTCCAGTTGCTTTTGCATTGAGACAGAAAAAATTTCTTTGGGCAGACGATTTATCTTCTTTCGATGCGATATATCATTTTCCAGATGGTTTTAGCATTCCATTATATGGAGATCACATTAGTTTATTTCCAATATTAGCAGGTGTTGCTATTTTCTTTTATATGAAATTAACAACTGGTCAACAACAAATGGCCGCGCCACAACAAGAGGGTATGCCAGATATGGCTAAAATGATGAAATACATGATTTATTTTGCACCAATAATGATGATTATTTTCTTTAACTCTTATGCATCAGGATTAAGTTTATATTATTTTATTTCTAACTTAATTAGTATTGGTATTTTAATTGTAATTAAGAACTTTATTTTAGATGAAGATAAAATTCTTGCAAAAATACAAGTACAAAAGGCAAAGCCTAAAAAGGAAAGTAAATTCCAGCGTAAAATGAAAGATATGATGGAGCAAGCAGAAAAACAAAAGCAAGCACAAAAGAAAAATAAAAAATAAATTGCATTATTTTTTAAACGCTGTCAATCAATAATAGAGTTTGGCAGCTTTTTTGTTTATACTATCTTTAGTACAAAATAATTTATTGTATGTAATATGTAATTGTCAAACTAAGCGCCTACGAAATTCTGGGAGATTTCTTTGAAAAATAAAAATGATTTGTTATCCCCCACTTTATGCGAAATCCGCTATTTAAACAAAAAAAAATGAATAAAGTAATACTAATTATTTTAACTCTAATTTCAAATATAGCCTTTGCTCAAAATATTAACCAAAAGGATATAGACGGAAAGCGTCATGGTATTTGGAGTAAAAACTTTGAAGGCACAAATATATTACGTTACAAAGGTGAATTTAATCACGGTCAAGAAATTGGAACATTTAAATTTTATAAAAATATTGATGGACAATCTGTTCTAACAGCTACGAGAACTTTTATTCCAAATAGCGATTTAGCAGAGGTAAAATTCTATTCATCAGTTAAAAATCTTATTGGCGAAGGTAAAATGCGTGGCAAAACCTATGTTGGTAAATGGTTATACTATCACAATAAATCTAAAATTGTAATGACTGAAGAGTTTTTTGATAATAAAGGAGAACTTGAAGGTTTAAAGAAAACGTATTACTTGAGCGGGCAACTAGCGAAGCAAGAAAAATATAATTCTGGAATTGTAGTTGGAGAGTCGCGATGGTTTTCAGAATCTGGTATATTAATTAAAATTTTTAATTATAAAAATGGAGAATTGCATGGTCCAGCTAAAATTTATGACTCAAAAGGAAAAATAGAACAAGAAGGCGTTTACCAAAAAGACAGACGACACGGTATTTGGAAATTTTATAAAAACGGAAAATTATTTAAAGAGCAGGATTTTACAAGACGAAGTAAAAACCCTTACAAGAAGAATTAACACCAATTTTGTTTCATAGTGTAGTAATGGACCTGTTTTGCCCCTTTTAAAACAAGAGTAATCTTTTAAGCTTCGATTATTAATAAAGCGGTTAAATTTTTCATTATAATTAGATGTTTATCCTTATTCCATTTTCTATTGGTGTTATTCGTCTCAATAAGACGTGAAGTCTTCTATTGTTATAAAATTTCACGTAACGTTTTAATATTTGTTCTATTTCCCCAAAATATTGATAATCGCACCTTTTTAAAAACTTCTTTTTTTAATATTCTGTGATAGGCTTCTATGCATGTAAATTCTTGTTCTACTCCGCCTAAGCCTAAATACTCAAGCACTTTTATGGCAATAAATGGGCTTCCATTATCACTTTTAATGACTACATTTTAAGAATAGTTATAATTTTCGAACAACTCGAATAGTAACGCTATAATACGATTTTGTTTAATTGTAAAGGAAAATAGTCTTTTATATATTTTACGTGTGTGAACGTTTATAATTTAGGGAACCTTACACTTCTACAAACGACTCAAGACTCAATAAAAACAACAAATAGATAATCAAAAAATAATTACAATGGTTAAGGATTACCTTAAAAATGTAAACTTTAAAACAGGAGGAATTAAACTCTATGCAGAGCTTAAAAAAACTTTATAAACGCTGATATCTAAATAGGTAGAGATAAGTTCTACTACTTCTTAAAACTTAATAAGCTACTAGTTTCTAAACGTAAAAACCACATTACAACAACAAACTCTAATCGCATATAAAAAAAATATATAAACATAGTAAAAGACCACGTCCCTACTCGTCCTGAACAATTTTGGGTAAATAATATCACTTACATTAAAACAGAAAATATCCTAATCAAAAACTCATACATCACTCAGATAAAGGGTTTCAATACAGCAATCCTAAGTATACAGAATTTGCAAAAAAACGAAATAATAATAGGTATGAAAGAACAATACGACCCATACGAAAACGCTGTTGCTAAACGTATTAACAAAATACTAAAATATGAATACGGACTTAAACAAACCATTAAAAACACTAATCTGGCTCAAAAGATGACCCAAAAAGCTGTATACATTTATAAAAATCTAAGAACACATTTTAGTCTGGATTTAAGAAAACCTGCTGATGTATATTTGAATACTAACATCAAATACAAATTATATAGAAAAAATATTGTAAATTCACAGGAACTCAAAATTTAAAAACAAACCAAAAAAAAGTTATTCTAATAATTTTCTAAAGCAAAAATCCTTAAAATTTTTGCGCATAAAAGATAATTTCGAAAATAACTTTCGACAAAAAATAACCTAAAAAGGTCAACCTATATAAGTATAGTACAGCGAACGCAATCAAATCAGAAAAAAGTGGAATAATTAAAAAATTTACAAAAAACAATTTATAATATAAATTACATAAAAACAGGATTAACAATTTTCGACAATTATTATTTTTTTATCAATAATATTTTTACAATATGAAGTAATTGAAGTAAGAAGAATTAAAGATGTCTTTATTGCTCCAACAATTATTATCAATACATCACTTCTTTTTAAAATTTTCAAGAATAAAAAAAAACAGTCGGATAAAATACGTTAGCAAAATCGAAAAACAATGAAAAATCGAAATCTTAATTTGGTCCTATTATTTTTATTAATATCCTTAAATATAGTAGCACAATCTCCTTTTGGAGTAAATTTAGCTGGTGCAGAATTTGGATCAAATATGCCAGGAACTCATAATATTGACTATACCTACCCAACAGCTAGTGAATTAGACTATTATAAAAGCAAAAACTTAAATTTAATAAGGTTACCTTTTAGATGGGAAAGAATTCAGCCAATTTTGAATGGTAGTTTAGACTCAAATGAATTAATGAGAATAAAAAACTTTTTGCAATTAGCTAATGGCAAAAATATGAATGTAATTATTGATTTACACAATTATTGTCGTTATAAAATAAATGGTGTATATAAAATAATCGGTTCAAATAATCTAAGTGTTGCCAATATAAAAGATTTATGGACTAAACTTTCGTTAGAACTAAAAGACCAACCTAACATTTGGGGATATGGTATAATGAATGAACCTCATGATTTATTGGCTAATACATCTTGGTTTGACATTGCACAATCAATAATAAACGGAATTAGAACTAACGATCAGAACACGACAATAATAGTTGGTGGTGATAGTTGGAGTTCAGCTGAAAGATGGCTAACATACAGTGATAATCTAAAAAACCTTGTAGATTCATCAAATAACATAATTTATGAGGCACACGTATATTTTGATAATGATGCATCAGGCTCATATAATGATAACTATGACAATGAAGGAGCATATCCTGATATTGGAATTGACAGAGTTACACCTTTTGTTAATTGGTTAAACTCAAATAATCTTAAAGGATTTATTGGTGAATATGGTGTGCCTGCTAATGACAATCGATGGCTTGTTGTACTGGATAATTTTCTGAATCACTTAAAACAAAATTGTATTAATGGAACATATTGGGCTGGTGGACCTTGGTGGGGTAACTATATTCTTTCTGTCGAACCGAATAATAATGGAGATAAACCACAAATGAGTATCTTAAAAAATCATATAACTACTACCAATTGTTCTTCTTTAGGAATTAATGAAATAATTAATTCTTCCAAAATTAATTTGTACCCTAATCCTTTCATTGATTCTATGCATATAAAAGGAATTAATGATGGTACAATTTTATACATATATGATATTAATGGAAGACTTATAACTAAAAGAATATTGGAAAACTCAAAAATTAAAAATTTGAATAAATTAAAATCTGGTATCTATATAATAAAATCTAACGGACAATATATTGCTAAAATTATTAAATAACTTTTGCTAACAAAGTACAGAGGTAAAAAAAAACACCTTTCTTATTTAAATTAAGATATTATTATTCTAGGCTCGTAGATTCATTTTTTTGATTCTGGAGCCTTTTTTTTCCATTCAAAAGTAATTATCGAGGCAATAAAGAGACGTAAGTCTCATGATATGGCCTACCTGATTTGCAATAGCAAAGCACTGATTGAGTTATTTATTTGTTACTCCAATTAATGCTAATTTCTTACGCCTTCCTTTGTTTACTATTGGCTCATAAATTGGATAGGGCGGTTAAAGTGAGCCACCTCGTGCGGAGTAAACTGAGCAGTGTAAATATTTATAAAAATCTAAGAACTCATTTTAGTCTCGATTTAAGAAAACCAGCCGAAGTACAATTAAATCCAAACATCAAATATAAGCCCTATCGGAAAAATTCGCTGAATTTGACCGAACTAACAATTTAATCACAGAACAGTTAAAATTATTTTTTTGCCTTCTAAACGGCTAAAAAAATCTTTTGAACGTGTCATTTAATTCTAAAAAGTATCAACCTATTTCAGTATAGTACACTCACAACAAAAGTCATCGCAAAATCGAATTATACGGATTATTTTTATATATTTGTACGTATAAAATAACTAAGTATGGATACAAAACTAACTTTAAAGCTTAATCAAAGGGTTATTGAAAAAGCTAAAGAATATGCTTCCAACAAAAAAATGAGTTTATCTCGAATTGTAGAAGCTTATTTACAATCTTTGACTTCCGAAAATGACACCTCTGAATTTGAGATTTCACCTTTCGTGAAAAGCATTTCAACAGGAACTGAAATCCCAGCTGATTTGGACTATAAACAAGAATATTCTGATTATTTAATTGAGAAATATAAATGAGCAAAAGGATTTTTATAGACACGAATATAATGCTGGACTTTTTGGGAGAGCGAAAACCATTTTATGTATCGATTGCTAAGATTGCAACCTTAGCGGAAAAAGAAAAACTGATAATGGTTGTTTCACCTATTTCATTCGCAACCGTAAACTATTTTATATCAAAATTTGAAAATGGAAAAATTGCGAGGGAAAAATTAAGAAAATTTAAGATAATCTGTGAAATATGTTCGCTCGATGAACAAACGATTGAAAAGGGACTCAATTCTTCGATAAAGGATTTTGAAGACGCATTGCAATATTTTAGTGCAACAGAATCAGAATGCGAAATCATAATAACAAGAAATGGAAAAGACTTTAAAAAATCGTTGTTACCAGTTATGTCGGCAGACGAATTTTTGAGATCTTTGAATAAAAAATAACTACACCCAACAATGGCTATAAGTAATTGCTTGATCTCGCATACTCTGGAAATTCTTTTGGAGTTTCCAACTTGGTGTGTACTTGAAAAGTTAAGTGCGAAACCATGCAACTACTCATAGCCGAGACCGTCGTATTTAATTTCAAAAAACACACGGAAAAAGGCTTCTCATTGTAGGGTCTGATCACTCACCATATTAGGCATATAGATAATAATCAGACCCTGACAATGAAAACACTTTTAGTTTTCTATCCTTTGAGCGCTTTTTAAAACACCGTTTTGTTGTCCCACTAGATGGAATTCTAAAATTTCATTAGCTTTGAACAAATAAACTAAATCATAACATACTGTATAATTCTTATCATCAATTCCCAAATAAATTCTAATTCAAGATGAAATTAATCTTCATAATATTTATTCTATCTACTTCTAAAATTTTTAGTCAATCAGTAGATTCACTTAAATTGAGGTGGGATATTTCTAATAGAGAAAGCATTATCCTTCGTTTGGATTCGACTACTATTTTGCCCCATAAAGACAATATTGAAGTTTCCGGCAAAAACATTTCTTCAATTATTTATTATGAAATCGATAAAAACAAGAACCTAAAAATTGAAAAGGATATCATTTTTCCACAATTACGAACATACAATAAATCCAATGAACCCGACTGGAAAAAATATAGGGCATATTTTAGAAGAAAAGTATCTTCTGATGTTACTCCTCAAATTTATTATAATGAAAAAATAATTATCCCCTCTGTCGTCGACTCCATTGAAATTGGTGGGATAATTACCTTCTACTATGCACCAGTTAATGATTTAAAATTTACCAAATTAATTTATCCATCCATGAATGATCGACTTTTGGTTGAAGAGTGGCAAATCGAAAATTTAAGTAAGTTTAACAAATCCGTTACTATATCTGAATACTCAAGCACACAATCGGAAAAAGGTTACAAAGGGAACTACAGTTTCATCGTGAAAAGCAAGGGGCAAGAAAATATCAAAATACGGCCTGAAGAAACATATACCTTTCCAGTTTTATATGGCGGACTACTAAATCAAGAACAATTTGAAAACTTTAACTATATAAAAGCTAAGGATTCACGGATGGAGTTCTTGAACCACTGCCGCGACAATCTAATCCTTAATTCACCAAATGATACCCTGAATTTGCTTTTTTATTTTTCTAAAATAAGAGCATCAGAAAGTATTTTTAATTCATCAATGGGTCTTGTACATTCTCCTGGAGGAGGTAACTACTATGTCGGCATTTGGGCAAACGATCAAATAGAATATGCGGGCCCGTTTTTCCCGTATTTAGGATACGAGAGTGGGAATGTTGCTTCATACAACGCCTACAAAAAGTTCTTAGAAAATATACCACAAGATGAAAGTCATATTCCATACGCTTTTGAAGTGGATGGCAATTTTCCTATGACACATCAGGACCGTGGCGATGCCGCGATGATTGCTTATGGAACATCATTATTTTTACTTAACAGTGGTGATCAAGAAAAAGCAAAGGAACTTTGGCCTTTAATTGAGTGGAGCCTATTGTATTGTAATAATAATAGAAATGAATATGGGGCAGTCAAATCTGATTCAGATGAAATGGAAGGAAGAATTGAAACTGGAGATGCAAACTTATCTACTTCCACCTTATATTATGGCGGGTTAAAATTTGCAGCGAAGATAGCCAAGGCTTTGAACAAACCAGAACAAGCAATTATTTACGAAAATCGCATGCTCGAAATGGCGGAAGTAATTGAAGCATATTTTGGCGCTACTTTAGAAGGTTTAAATACATATAAATATTATGACGAAAATAAATATCTCAGACATTGGATATGTCTACCTTTAACTATGGGCATTGATAAGCGGAAGGAAGGCACCCTAAAAGCACTTTTTGAAACGCTTTGGACAGACAATGGAGTATTAGTACAATACGACCCAACTAATGATGGTAAAGAATATGTGTTTTGGGATCGAGCAACATTATACGCTTTGCGAGGCGCTTTGAAAGTAGGTGAAACTAAAATACCCATTGAAAAGTTAAGTCGCTATTCCGTCAATAGGCTATTAGGTGACCATGTACCTTATCCGGTAGAAGCCTATCCGGAAAACAATATGAAGCACCTTTCGGCAGAAAGCGCTTTGTATTGTCGCATCTTTCTGGAAGGCCTTCTAGGTATTGAAGCCATCAGTTTTTCGGAACTCAAAATAACTCCTAAACTTCCAGACGACTGGGATTATTTGGAATTGAAATCAGTTTATCTATTTTCTAAGCCGTATGACATTTACATAAGTAGAGAAAATGAAAAACTAAAAATGACTGTTAAAACTGATTTGAAAATAATTTACGATAAACTAATAAAGGTCAATGAAGAAATCTATTTAAATTTCACAAACTGATGATAACTTTAGATATAATATCATATCTCTACGTTCCTCAGAGAGACGACAATAAATCATTATCCGTTAGAAATGAATAATTGCGTCATTAACTTTTAACTTCTAACATATGCTCCGAGGCGACTTCCAAAGGCACTCACTCTAACAATAGACATAATCTATTGAAAAGGAGTATATTCCAAAAGTCGTAAAACATTTCGCTCAACCAAGAAACAGTTGTACAAACCAAAAACGGCAGTTTACTAATAAATGTATTATTTTATAAAAAAATTGAATATTTGAACTAAATAAAGATAATAAGATGAAAAAAATATTTATAAACTGATTTTAGCTTTTGACTTTCACTGTCTCTAAAGCGACCAAAAAGAAATAATTGCTGAAGTTGTTTTTGAGAATTTAACGAATAAAGAATTTACAATCATTGATCTGAATAAAAAAACTGAAATTACTAAAACTGAGAGTTTCAAAATTACTTTACCAGAAAAAGGAAAATATCAATTTAGTTTTATGTCTGACGATTTTACCGCTTATACATTTTATCCAACAAGAATAAATAAAAGAAAAAAAACCATTACTATTCGACTGATGGAAAAAATTGAATTCAAAAGTGGCGGAGTCTACTCTTTCCCAATGAATTTGGAAACTAATCTGACCGATAAACAAATCGAAGACCGAATTACGAACGGAACTCTAAATTTTATTATGAACGGAATTGACAATTCAATACCAGAAGAATATGTAAAATTCAAAGAAAAATATGGAATCGGACTTATCAAAGAAAACTGTGTTATTGACCCTTTGTCATTTAAAAAAGTAACTGAAAACAATAAAATGATTTTTGAATTTTTAAACAAAAAATACGGAACTGATTGGCTGAGTGAATTGAAAACAAAACCATTCGGAATAAGATAAAAACGTTTTACAACAAAGAATAAAATTAATTGCTGTTTTTAACCAGTTCACGAAACTTCTCGCGGATTTTCTATCCGGTTTTTGTTTGCTAAATTACGGGCTTAATTACCCAACAAACCATTTGAATCCTAACATCAAATACAAATCATGTAGAAAAAATAATGTAAATTTACAGGTAATTAAAATTTAAAAACAAACCAAAGAAAGTTATCATGATAATTTTCTAAACCAAAAATCCTTGAATTTTTTGCGTATAGGAGAAATTTTGGAAATAACATTCGACAATAAATAACCTAAAAAACGTCAACCTACATCAATATAAAACACGCTGTAAAGTAATCCCAATTATCTATAAAATTTCATAAAAAGGCACAATGAGAATAGACATAATATCTGTATTACCAGAATTACTTAAAAGCCCATTTGAAGCTTCCATTTTAAAACGTGCTATAGACGCTAAATTGGTTTCGGTACACTTTCACAATCTAAGAGACTACACAACAGACAATTACAAATCTATAGACGACACTCAATTTGGTGGTGGCGCAGGCATGGTAATGAGTTGCGAACCCATAGACAAATGCATTAGTGCCTTAAAAGCAAAACGCACTTACGACGAAATTATTTACATGACTCCAGATGGTAATACTTTAAATCAAGGCATTGCAAACCATTTATCTTTAAAAGAAAATGTAATTATTCTTTGTGGTCATTATAAAGGTGTAGACCAACGCGTTCGCGATATGTTTGTAACTAAAGAAATTTCTATTGGAGATTACGTATTATCTGGAGGAGAATTAGGAGCTGCAGTACTATGTGACGCAGTAATTAGATTAATCCCTGGTGTTTTAGGCAATGAAACATCTGCGCTTACAGATAGTTTTCAAGATAATTTGTTAGCACCACCAATTTACACAAAGCCAAGAAATTATAAAGGTTATAAAGTACCAGAAGTTTTATTTAGTGGTCATAAAGCTAATATAGAGAAATGGAGAGAAGAGCAAGCTTATAAAAGAACACAAGAACGCAGACCTGATTTATTAGAAGATTAAAACTCATTTAATATAAAGGTTAAAGAAAATTTTAATACGCATATAATAATTACGCAAGCGCTTTATTTTATTATTCACTCTACACTACTTGTGGCTTGTATTATTTTTGCAAACAAAAGTAAATCTATTGGCGCTATTTTATTAGTAATAAGTGCAGCTTTAACATTAATAACTTTGGTTGTGCAGGTTTTTTTTTAATTATGGTGTTGACGCTTTTGGAGATGAAATTAATATGTATACCATACTTATGTATTTTAATCTTGTTGTCTATTTAATATTTGGTTTAAGCTTACTATTTTTGCAATAAAAGACAGGAAAAAACAACATTGACTTATAAAACGCCTAAAATAGTAACATCGGTATACAAAATGTTGGTTGAGCAATCTATTAAAAATGTCTCTAACAGATTATAAAACATTCAAAATGTTCTCTAATTTTATGCCTAAACTAAAACATATTAAAAACACAATTAATTGAGATGTATTTAAAGTCTTAATTTTAGATAGTAATTATCTTAAAAACTTCAATCCAACAAAAACATTTATAAATTACAATATAATTTTTGAAAGTATGGAAACTTTAAATCTAAATTCTGGGTTTTACGCAGGTTTTAAATATAAAGGGTTTCCAAAAGACATTGGTACATTAATTTTTATATTTATGTATAATACAACCACCTAAAAACCAAACTTATTAAACCAATTCGCTTCAAAATCTAAAACAAAACACTAATTTCACGCAAAATTTAGAATAGTAGTTATTATGAAGCGCATAAATGAGTACAAAAAGTTATTTAACGTAGAAGGACAACCAACACTTGACGAACTTAAAAAAAAGTATAGAAACCTAGTAAAAGAATGGCATCCAGATAAGTTTCAAGACGAAGATGAAAAGGCTGCAAAGGCAGAAGTTATGGGTAGAAAAGTTATAGATGGTTACCACTTTTTAGTGAGTATTAATCCAGCAACTCATGCTGCTAATTTAGAAGAATACAATACTACTATTACCTCTCCAATTATGGATTGGAAACATAAAGGTTTACTTTTAGAAGTTACTTTTTTAGACGGTAATACCTATGAGTACTTTGGTGTAAATAAAGCATTATACATTAAGTTTTCTCAAAGCGATAAGCAAACACGTTTTGCTAAGCGTAGTATATTTAATTCGTTTACATACAGAAAAATAAAGAAGAAAGATGTTGTTGCTTAATTAAGAAAATGTCATTCTGAATTTATTTACAAAATGAATTAAACATTCTTCGCTACGCTCTGAATGACAAAAAAACTATTTCTTTTTATTCTTCTCCTCTATCCATTTACTCATATACTTTGAACTCTGCACAGTGTGATGCATAAGCATGCTTCCTGTAAAGTTATTTCGTCTGTGAATGTCTATAGCATTCTGGGTGTTTTCAACTTTAAGTAAAAAATCTTTGGTATGTAATTGCTTATCGAAGCGAAGATTAATAATGTTAACACCTAATTTCTGTTTACCGGCCCAATAAATTTTATTAGTATAAAGTTCTATTGCTTTGTTTGCAAAGTCTTTGGGTACATCTTCTACAAAGCCATTAGGTTCTAAATCGCCATACATACCTTCTGCACCAATACTTGTTGTTACACAAGGTACACCAGTTAGCATGGCATCTAAAATCTTTCCTTTTAAGCCCGCTCCATAACGTAATGGCACTAAACAAATTCTGTAATCCTTCATGAGATTACTTATATCTTTAGTAAAACCTTTTATTATAAAACCATCTTTTTCGCTATTAAGCTGTTTGGCTTGTTCTGTGGCATAAGCACCATAAATATGAATTTCGGCTTCAGGTAATTTTTGTCTAATAAGTGGCCAAATATTTTTCTTTAAATGTATTAATCCATCCACATTTGGTTGATGTAAAAAATTACCAACGGTAATAAAATGCTTTCGCTTAATAAAATTAGGTAGTGCTTTTTGCTCTTTTTTTGATATAGAATCTACCAAAAATGGCAAATAACATAATAAGCCATCGCTAACATGAAATTGCTGTCTAAGAATTCCCATTTCTACTTCAGAAATAATAATAGACAAATCGCATCTGTAAATACTTGCTATTTCTCGCTTTGCAGTATCGTTATAAAGGTAACTAATATCGAAAACGGTATTATCTTTTAAAGCCTGTTCTCTACCACGTCTTAAACAGTGTAAATCTTCGGTATCAAGTAATCTTAACGCATTTGGGCATTGTTCTGCAACTCTCCACCCAAACTGTTCTTCAATCATAAAACGATCAAACAATACCACATTGGGATCTAGGTCTTTTACAAAAACATCGAAACTAGAATCGTTAAGTACTATGTTTTTAGTTTCTATGTCTATTGTTTTTAGGTCGAAAGCGTTATCACTTTTTAAACAGGCTGTTACAAAAGTAATATCGTAATTTTTAGATTTAAATATTTCTATAAGTTGCACCATACGGCTTCCTGCTGCAGAACTTTGAGGTTCTGGCCATACAAAACCGATAATAAGTAGTTTTTTATTCAATGAGGAACAATTTAAAAGTGTTTTATTTAATTGTATTAAAATATTATTCTGGTCTTGGAGCCAAAGCATACACTGTACGTACTTGGTTTGCCCATTTTAGCATATCCTTAATTTGTTTATCGTTTAATTTAGCATCGCTATGCGTCCATGTATAGGAAGGTAAAGGCATCTTTTTTTGCGCTACAAATTCAATTAACTCTTCCATTTTATGGTCTTTTCTTTTAACCGATGTGCTTTCCCAAGCAGACACATTAAAGTGTTTTGTTCCATGCTTTACGTGGTCTGCCATCCAGTAGTTTACTGGTGTAATATTGCTATACCAAGGATAACGTGTCGCTGTACTATGGCAATCGAAACAAGATTCTGTTAATATTGCTTTTACATTTTCTGGTGGCTTTGTTTCTTCCAAAAAAGCAGTTACAGATTCTAGTGAGCCTTCATTTTTTTCCGGACCAAAGAACTGAGCAATAATAAATATCACCAACAAAAGAAGCGAGAATTTTTTTGCGATTTTCATATATCCTTAATTTATTGCTTAATTTAATTGCCTAAAATAATAATTTCTATTGACTACTAAAGCCTTATATCAAGAATTAAATTACGTAAACCACTCTAAAGAGAAACGTTTATACTATGCAAATATTATGATTAACAATAAAAACTTAATTCCTAAACTGTTAGATATTTTATTTATGGTAAACGATAAAATTTCTTCAAAGGCTGCTTGGGTTTTAGAATTTATGTGTAAAGAAGATTTAAATACTATTATTCCGCATCTAAATGCTTTTACTCAAAACATAAATAAAGTCCATTTAGATTCTGCTGTGAGGCCTGTTGCTAAAGTTTGCGAATATCTAGTAAAAGCATTGTATGGTAAGCAAGAGAGTAAAATAAAGCATGCGCTAAGTTCTAAACATAAAGAAAGAATTATAGAAGCGTGTTTTGATTGGATGATTAACGATGAAAAAACAGCACCTAAAGCCTATGCTATGAATAGTTTATTTCTTTTAGGAAGTGATTATAATTGGATCCATCCAGAACTCGCTGAAATTTTAGAACGCGATTACCAAATGCAAAGTTCGGGCTTTAAAGCACGAGCGAGACATATTTTGAAGGAGATTAGTAGATAATTGTTAATGAAATATTTTTAGTTTAACTAATAAACATGATAGTAAAACGCTTCTTACTTTAGTTAAAGGAAGGTGTATTTTATTTTAATGAAACTCGGATAGTTTACAAAAAGCGCTAAGCAGCTTTAGCTATTTTAAAAAAAAACAACTCCTCTTTCTTCAATTTCTAAAAAGAAATTAAATTCATTCTCCTCTTAAAATAAGTGGAGAACGCTTGAACGATAAACACAATCATAAAAACTCAACCCTAATAGTTAAAACAAGTTAATAACTGTCTAAAACTTCTAACTTGAGACTTCGGTCTTCTGTCTAAAAAAACTATCTTTACGTCTTTCAAAAATTGAAACAAAACAACATAAAACTATGTCATTATCTGCATTAAATGCCATCTCTCCAATTGATGGGCGTTATAGAAATAAAATTGAAGTATTAGGTAAATATTTTAGTGAAGAAGCTCTTATAAAATATCGTGTTTTAGTAGAAATAGAATATTTTATCGCGCTTTGCGAACAACCTTTACCTCAACTTGAAGGTATCAATGCTTCCGTTTTTGAAGGTTTAAGAAAAATTTACAAAGACTTTTCTACAGAAGATGCGCTCGCTATTAAAGACATTGAAAGCGTAACTAACCACGATGTAAAAGCTGTTGAGTACTTTATTAAAAAAGAATTCGATACACTTGGTTTGGAGCAATATAAGGAGTTTATTCACTTCGGATTAACCTCTCAAGACATTAACAATACTGCAATTCCTTTAAGTATTAAAGAAGCGATGAATAACGTTTACGTACCTCAATATATTGAAGTATTAAAACGCTTAGAAGAATTATCTAGTGATTGGGCAAATATACCAATGCTTGCTAGAACACACGGTCAACCAGCTTCGCCAACACGTTTAGGAAAAGAGATAGAAGTATTTGTGGTGCGTTTAAAAGAACAGTTTAATTTATTGAATGATATACCAAGCGCAGCCAAGTTTGGCGGTGCAACTGGTAATTTTAATGCGCATAAAGTAGCGTATCCATCGATAGATTGGAAAGCTTTTGGAGGTCATTTTGTACAAGATAAATTAGGTTTACAACACTCTTTCCCAACCACACAAATTGAGCATTACGACCACATGGCGGCCTTGTTCGATTGTTTAAAACGTATAAACACAATTATTATCGATTTAGATCGTGATGTTTGGACCTATGTTTCTATGGACTATTTTAAGCAAAAAATTAAAGCTGGCGAAGTAGGAAGTAGCGCAATGCCACACAAGGTAAACCCAATAGATTTTGAAAACTCCGAAGGTAATTTAGGTATCGCCAATGCTATTTTCGAGCATTTATCTGCAAAATTACCAATCTCGCGTTTACAACGTGATTTAACAGATAGTACAGTGTTACGTAATGTTGGTGTGCCTTTTGGACATACGTTAATTGGTTTTCAATCAACTTTAAAAGGATTAAATAAATTATTACTTAACGAACCTAAGTTCGCTCAAGATTTAGAAAATAATTGGGCTGTGGTTGCAGAGGCTATTCAAACTATTTTACGAAGAGAAGCGTATCCAAATCCTTATGAGGCTCTAAAAGGCTTAACAAGAACAAACGAAGCGATTACTAAAATCTCTATTTCTAATTTTATCGATACATTAGAAGTTAGCGATGCAATTAAAACGGAATTAAAGGCCATTTCACCAAGTAATTATACTGGAATATAAGTATTTATAGCTTAATTTTTTTAGTGCGATTAATAACATGATTCCTCAAATTGTTTTACAAAAATAAAAAAAGGCTTATCTCTCGATAAGCCTCTTCTATTAACATGTAAGTGTTAATTATAAACTATTCGTCAAAATAATTCATAAGTTTTTGTAGTTGACTTTCGTCTACATCTACATTTTGCATTTGAGATATTAATTGATACAACTTTTCTGGTTCCATGTCATTTCCCAAAACTCTTACTACTGCAAACCCGAGTTCGCTAGAGCTTGCTAAGACTAAAAATTCATCTATAGCATCATCGTCACCAATGGTATTAATTCTAAATTTCATACCGCTATCACTAAATTCCATGAGCTCGGTATACCTTTTATCTTTAAAAATTGTTTTTACTTTTTCTAATTCTTGAGTATAATTCTCTTTGGTAACATTTTTAGCTCTGTATGCTAAAAGGTTTACTTTTTCGAAAGATTTATACACTTCTTTTTGCTCCTCGGTTAAATTAACTTCAGAAATATCTAGCATTTTTGGAGATAAGTCTAAGGTTAGAAACTCAGGTAAATCTTGATGTGCTACAAAGTAGTTTTGTATAGAAGCTTCATCTTTACAACTCACTAAAGCAAATAATAAGAATAGAACTAAACAAATGGTTTTTACAATTAACTTCATATAATTAATAATTTCTTATTTCTTATTTTTCTTGTCTAATTCTTTACCTCCTGGCAAATCGAAAGCATTAATAAGCTTAGAGATTTGATTTAAATCTATATCGCCTACAAAAGAAACTAATACAGATTCCATGCCTCTTTTCTTTCCGTTTATAGAAATATCTGCTTCTTTAGTAATAGCATCTAAACCATTAACAAACATTAAGAGCTCTGCTACGTGGTCTTCGTTTTTACCTTCTTTAACGTAAAATTTTATAACCACTCCATCGTCTTTCATTTCCATTAATTCTTCAAGAGAACTAGAACGAGACTTTACCCATTTAGCAATATTAGCCGCAATAGTTTTATCGTCTGTCATTAAAGTTTTAAAACTGGTAATACTTTTTACCATATCCATAAACTCTTGTGCTTCTTTGTCTTCTGTTTCAATATTCATTTTTGCCAACATTTGAAACATTTTAGGCTTTATTGAAGCATAAGTTACATTGTCGCTATCACTATATTTTTCGAATATATCGTTTTGAGCTATTGCCGTAAATGGCATTAATAGTATTGCAAAAGCAAATACAATTAGAGACTTTTTTATCATTTTAAATTTATTTATTGTGTTCATTTTAGTTTGTTTTTAATTAATTTTCTTAAAAAATGTGATTGGGTTTTAAATTCTATTTTGGTTTTTAATTTGTTTACCGTAGCTTCATTTTTTAAAATTATCGTTTTAAGTTATCTACCTTCTAAATAAGCGATCCATGGGATTGGTTATTTCTTTTAAATAGTCAACTTGTGTGCCAGCTTTATTTATTTCGCCCAAATAACTCACCTGTGCTGCACCATGATTAAAGTGTTTAGTCATTATAGCTAAAGCAACTTTTGCATTATTAATTTCTATTTTATCTGCCTCTGTTAATGTTAATTCCTCTTTATTAAAAGGCTTAAAAACATAAATTGATACCATAAGAAACATAACCGCTGCAATAGATAACCATGTAAGGTTAAATCTCTTTTTAGTACCTAAATTGTTAAAAAACGCTATTGGCTTAGTAAACTGTTCTTCTTTATTAATCGAAAAATAGTTAAACATTGGTTTATACATTTCTAAATGTGGCACTACAGTTTCTTGCGAAAAATAATCTTTTAACTGCTGCTCTTCTTTTAGTGATGTCTCACCACTTTCATACTTTTTAAGTAAATTTTCTATATTATTTAACACCGTAATTATGCGTTTTAGTTAATTTTTCTCTTATAGTTTTTCTAGCTCTTGATAAAGCGACACGTATTGCTGTTTCATTAATATCAAGCATTTGTGCAATTTCTTTAAAATCGTACTGTTCTATATCTCTTAATTGTACAATCATTTTTTGTTGTTCTGGTAATGTTTCTATTATTTTGCCAACCCAGTCCAAACTATCGTTTAATTCTACTTCTTTTTGGAGCGATACACTGTGATCTTGATAATTACTATGTACAATTTTTAAATTCTGTGCTTGCTTAGACTTTAATTTATCGAAACAAAAATTCTTTGTCATCGTCATGGAAAATGCCTCCACATTTTTATAGTCTTTAATTTTTGTTTTATTCTTCCATAATTTTATTAAAACCTCCTGTGTTGCATCTTCGGCTTCTTCTCTGGAAACAAGCAGCCTTTTTGCTAGTCTAAAGACTTTATCCTTAAAAGGTGTCACAATATTTAAAAACTCTAACTGTGTCATTTAGGTTGGTTGGTTTATGTTATTATGACGAACAACTTTCTATTTTGTTACAATCTTTTTTCTATTTCGATAAAAGTAAGTACATTTAGGCTGAAAAAGAAAATTATAAATTTATGAAAAATCCCAAGTCTCTATTTGCAATATTACTATTGTCTTTACTTTTTACAAGTTGTTTTGAAGATAAGGATGATAACCCAATAGCTGTTTCGGAAATCAACAATTTTGTGTATCGTGGCATGGATGCCTTTTATTTATACAGAGATCAAGTTGAAGATTTAACTCAAGATAGAGCTAACGACCAAAGCTATTTAAGTAGTTTCGATACACCTGAAGCACTTTTTGAAAGCCTAATTTTCGACAGACAAAACACAGATAGATTTAGCAGAATAACAGACGATTACATTGCACTTGAGCAACAGTTTGATGGTATTTCTAAATCTAACGGCATGGAGTTTGGGCTACAACGCTACACTTCTGGTAGTGATGATATTTTTGGAATTGTAAGATTGGTATTACCAAATACAAGTGCAGAAGCGAACGGATTACAACGTGGCGATTTATTTAACGCAGTAAATGGCACGCAATTAACCGTTAGTAATTTTAGAAGTTTGTTAGGTCAAGATAACTTCGCTTTAAATCTTGCAAACTATAACACTAATGGCACAATTAATACAGATGATGACACTGTTGATCCAACAATAAATACCATCAACCTTTCAAGAATAGAATACACAGAGAATCCTGTATTTAAAACAGAAATTCTACAAGTAGAAGGTGAAAACGTTGGTTATTTAATGTATAATGGTTTTGTTGGTAATTTTGATAGCGCTCTAAACGCTGCATTTAGCGAATTTCAAGCTAATAATATACAGCATTTAGTACTAGATTTACGTTACAATCCTGGAGGTTCGGTAAATTCTGCAACGCTATTAGGTAGTTTAGTAACAGGACAATTTTCGGGTGATGTTTTTGCAAAACTACAATACAACAGCATACAGCAAAGTAATAATTTTGACTATACTTTTGTAAACAATTTTGAAAGCGGAACACTAAACAGTTTAAACCTTAATAAAGTTTATATTTTAGCTACAGGATCTTCTGCTTCTGCCAGCGAAATGGTTATTAACAGTTTAGACGCTTACATAGATGTTGTACATATTGGTTCTGAAACCGTTGGTAAATCTCAAGCCTCAATTACACTTTACGATTCTCCAAATTTTGGTAGAGCTAATGCAAATCCTAACCATACCTACGCTATGCAACCATTAGTTGCTATTACAGTAAACAAAGACAATACTCAAGTTCCTGCTCAAGGAATTGCTGCAGATATTGAAATTAACGAATCTATAAACAACTTTGGTGTTTTAGGAGACGAGAACGAACCACTTTTAGCAGAAGCTTTAGCACAAATTGCCGCAAACAGTAAAACGTTTACAATTCAAAAAAGTAAACCTACCAAAACATTATTTGATAGTAACGATTTGTTACCGCACAGTAAAGAAATGTATATTGAGCGCTAAAACTTACTTTAATTGGAGTTCGGGAAAAGATTCGGCTTTGGCTTTATATTATTTACTTCAAGACAGCAATTTTTCTGTTGACAAGCTTGTTACAACTGTTAATTCTCATTACAACCGTGTATCTATGCATGGCTTGCCTGTTTCACTTTTAAAAGCTCAAACAAAAGCTATTGGTATTCCTTTAGAGATTATTGAGCTGCCAGAGCAACCTAGTATGGCAGATTACGAAAGTATTATGAGTAAAACAGTAAACGGTTTAAAGGCCCAACAATTTACACATACCGCTTTTGGTGATATTTTTCTTGAAGATTTAAAAAAGTACCGCGAAGATAATTTTGCGAAGCATAACATACAAACTGTTTTTCCGCTTTGGAAAAGAGATACCAAACAATTAATAAACCAATTTTTAGATTTAGGTTTTAAAACTATAGTTGTTTGTGCAAATTCTAAATATTTTGGTAAAGATTTTGTTGGCACTGTAATAGATAAGGCCTTTATTAATAAATTACCTGAAGGTGTTGATCCATGCGGTGAAAATGGAGAATTCCATACATTTTGTTTCGATGGTCCTATTTTTAAAAATCCCATTCCTTTTACTATTGGAGAAAAAGTATATAGAGAATATAAAGCTCCTAAAACTATTAATAATAATGATAATGATTCTATCTGTAAAAGTGATTCTGAAAAATATGGTGTTTGGTATTGTGATTTAATTATTAAAAGTTAAAAAAGTTTAATACATTTTAAAATCTTGATGTGGTTGAAAGAAATTTAAATTGGTATTTTAAAGATTAAAATAAATTTTGAGCATAAAAAAACCTACAAGATATTAAAGACCTCGTAGGTTAATATTATTATTAAAAACTAGACCAGTTCTAAAATTTTGAACACTTATTTATTTCTTAATTAGCTTTTGAGTAAATACACCTTGAGTATTAGTCAATTTAATAATGTAAATTCCAGAACTAAACTCTTCAATTAAAACAGCAGTTTTATTATCTGTCAGCGTTTTATTAATTACTAATTCTCCTGTTATAGAGTAAATATTTAGCACACCAGTTTTAGAAATATACAATTTTGAAGTTGCCGGATTAGGATGTATTCCTAACGTACTATTATTATCGAAATCTTTTAAACCTAGTGTTTTTTGGTTAATAACACCAACAGCATCTAAATCGAAACCACAAGAGCTAAAAGGTGTTGCATATGGCTCGTTAACAATATTCCCAAAACTATCGTATGTTGCAAAAGTAGGATCAATAGTACCAATAGCATCAATAATTTTTACATGTGTAACATTATCCTTATTTAATAAAGCAGTATCTACTATATCGTCTAAATCAAATGGTGTTCCAAAAGTTGCTCTATACTTTCCTGCTAAATTATTAATATATGTAGCATCTACACTTCCAAAACCACCAACTTGTGTACTTGTTTGTGTCTCACTGTGTGCAGGAAATCTAAAGTAGTTTACACCATCAGAGCTCACTTCCACAAAAGCTAATTCTAAAAAAGTGTCGCTAAAACTGTTTTCAAAAATAGCAAAATCTATACCGTCTCCATTTTCAATAGCATTATCAAATGTTAAAATGGCTGTTCCGCCATCACCCAAACTAACTATGCTTCCGTTAGCACTCCCTATAGCATTGTCTGGAATACCAGCACTTGCATTTGGACCCGTTGGATTTGTTATATTCTGTGGACCTCTAACAACAGTAGCTGTTGTTGCCCAAGCTATAAAAACATCCGAATCTCGACTTATAGCCGTTGTGCCAGATTGACCAGCTGGTGGTGCATAAGATTGTGCTGAAAGTACTACGCATGTAAAGAGTGATGCGACTATTAAAAAATAATTATGTTTCATAAAATATCTTTACCAATTAAGATAAATAAATGTATCTAATTAAAGTACACTTTAGAGGCACCTACCTTTAATGTTTTAGTTTCAATTAACGTATTAGAAGATAAATCGAAAACCAATAAAGATCCTGTTCCAGCAGAAAAATCTGTTTTTGTAGAATATAGTTTATTATCTTTTACTACTATACTACCATATAAACTTTCAGTAAAAAGAGGATTTATTGGTAACCCAGAATTTAAAACATCTACTTTATAAACACCACCCGAAACGTAATAATAAATACTACCTGAATTTAAAGCGAATGATCTTGGATGATCACCCAAATTAAAATTTAAATTAGATAGAACAGCATTAGAGTTAACATCTATTTTAGTAATAGCACCTTGAGTATGACCTATAATTTCAGAAAAATCTGAATTATAAATTATTCTACCTTCACAAAGCACTAATAAATTACCAGAAGCATCAAAAGCCATTTCATCAGGATTATCATTTACAGTAATAGTGTTTACAACTGAAGAGGTCGCATCTATTTTAGATACTATATTGTTAGAGCTAAAACCGCCTTTGTGCGAAACATATATTGTGCTTCCGTTAGCTATTATTTGTTCTGGTCCTTCTGCTACTGGAATTGTACTTTCTATGGTATAAGTCTCCAAATCTATAACCGCTATAAAATCGTCTGTAGCATCGCTTCCATCTCCCCAATCTGTAATATAACCTTTACCATTGGTTACAACCATATAACGCGGATTTGTTAAACCTGTATCTACCGTACCCACAGATTCGAAGGTATAACGATTTACGACTTCTACTTTCTTAGATACATTTACAACTATATAAGCTAAACCTCCATCAAAGGCTATACTTTGCGCTGTATCTCCTAAAAGCATATCGTTTACATTATTAAAAATATCATTTTCTACTGTTGCAAAATCATTGGATACAAAAGACACTGAAGCGTTACCTCCAAAAAAATTCCCTTCGTTGGAAATAAGTATTCCGTTTTCATAATTACCTAATGGTGTAGTGGTTGCCATTTGCTCATCATCGTTACTACAAGATGTAAAAGTCAAGCCAAGTAAAATGGCAAAAAAAGCTAATTTGTTAATTTTCATTTGTTTAAAATTTAATTGTTGTTTGTATTGAAAAGTTTCTATTTGGCATTGGTCGCAATGCTACGTTTTGGTAATAGGTATTGTAAATATTATTAACTCTTAAATCTAACACATAATTAGTGTTGCCATTAGAGTTTAGAGTATAAGTAACTCCAAGGTTTCCAATAGTATAAAATGGTAAACTATCTCTTGAAACAGTAAATACTTCTCCATTAAATAAATGCTGATAAAACATAGAAAAATACTTATAACTATAGCCTAAAGACCCGTTACCTTTATGAAACGGTACATAGATTAATTGTTGTTCGGTTTCTTTATTTTTTGAAATAGTGTAAGAATAGTTTCCTTTAACTTCAAAATGATGCGCATTAAATTGCTTACTAACTTGAAGCTCTGCTTCTACTCCATAATTTTTAGCTTCAGCAATATTTACTGGACTCCAAAAGCCTGTAGTGCCAGGTTTCCATTGTATTAAATCTTTAGTTGTAATGTAGTAGGTATTCAGTCTAAAATTAAACAGATTAAAATTGAATTCTTGCCCAAAATCTATTTGATAAGAAGATTCTGGAACCAAATTTACATTACCACCTGGTTGCCAAAACAAATCGTTAAATGTGGGTACTCTATAGTTTTTAGACGCATTCAGTTTTAAAATATAGGCTTTAGTAACTTCAAATTTAGAATCGACAGAAAAAACTAGCGGACTCTCAAAACCACTTGTAAAATCTTTTCTAATATTTAAACCGTAACTCATTCTTTTGCTTGGGCTATAATTTAACAATCCAGTTGCAGAAAACACTTCTCGACTAGGATCTCCAAAACTACTACCTTCGCCTGTTATTCTATTATATTCTACAATAGATTGCACTTTAAGCCTTTTGGATAAATCGATATTAAAATTGTGTTTTAATACTAACGTCTTTACTTTTCCAAAGGAAAAATTAGCCTTAGCCTTATTTTCAAAATATTTAAATTGCTCTTGTAAATGCGCAGCTTTAAAAGTGGATTGTGTTTTATTACCAATGCGAGTCCACTCTAACATATTGCGTAAATTAGTATCATCGTAACGACTTAGAGAAGGCGCAACTATTGTGCTCGACAAGTTTCTTCTACTTGTAAATGTTTGGTGATAAAACTTTAAAACATTAGTGTTATTAATAAAATAACCAAAATTTGCATTGATGTTTTGGTTATTAAATTCTCCATTAGTGTTTACTTTATCTGTTCCTAAAAACTCATAATCATTATCAGACTCTACATAACTAAGCCCTACATTTCCAGAGAATTTAGAATCTCCAAAATCGGTTAACACAGTATATTGCTGTGTATTAAAACTTCCATAAGAGGCTCTAATACTACTATTAAAATCAGAATTAAATTGTAATTTATTATTTAAATGAATGGTTCCACCAATACTACCACTACCATATTGTACACTTCCGCCACCACTTCTTATCGCGACAGAATTAAAATTTGTAGTATTAATGGTGTTAAAATCGGTTTGACCATTTAGTTGAGAATTAATGTTAATACCATTCCAAATTACAGCAGTTTGTGAAGCATTCGTACCACGAAAAGATGGCGAAGAAATCATTCCATAGCCATTTTCTTTAAAATAAAGATTAGAATTAAAAGCGAGCAAACCGGTAAGGCTACTGTTACTATTAACGAGAATAGAATCGTTTAAGATTGTAATTTTATAACCCGAAGCATAATTTTTTAGTTTAGAATCGCTCAACACCACTTCGTCTAATTTTTGAATAGAATCCAGCACGACTTGTGCCTTGCAGCAAAAACCTATGATAACCAGTAATAGAAAAAGTATGTTTTTTTTCATAATCTTAAAATCTTTCTCCCGAAGATTTTTTTGATGTTGAAAATGGCAGGTCTCCTGACTTTCGTCTTATTATTTACCTTCCCATCTAGACGCTTCCGTTTAAACAGTGGTTTGAAGTAGTAATAATAAGCATTCACTAATGTGAACTAAGATTACAGTTGCGGGAACAGCTCAAGAATTAAACTTGATTCCCTTTTAATCGGTTTCGCTTCATTACGAATCCGAACCAAAATTCGGTGCAAAAATAACCTTTTTGTTTAATGTTACACACAAAACATTAATTAATATTACTTTTGAGGTATGAAATTAATCATTTTTAAAAATATTCTATTTGTTATTTTAGCCTTAGCCTTTTCGTCTTGCATAAAAGACAAGGGTATTAATGAAAAATTGCCGATTTTAAAAACAAAAAACAATTCTACTATCGCTTACGCGGAAGGATTTACAATTACAGAAAATGGTAATTATACTATTTTAGAAATTAAAAGTCCATGGCCGGAAAGCGACCAAACATTTACTTATGTATTAATTTCTAAAGAAGAAGCCGCCAAAACTACATTTATAGTAGACCAATATAATGGTATTATTCTCACTCCAATCCAAAAAGCTGTAGTTACCTCAACCACACACATTCCAGCTTTAGAGCTTTTAAATGTTGAGAACACGTTAATTGGTTTTCCTGGTACAGATTATATTTCTTCAGAAAAAACCAGAGCAAGAATCGACAATAAGTTAGTTAGAGAATTAGGAAAAAATGAAGATATAAACACCGAAGTTTTGCTAGATATTAATCCAAATATTGTAGTTGCTTTTGGTATAGATGGTAAAAGTAAGTCTCTTGAAACCATAAAAAATGCTAATATTCCTGTTATATATAATGGCGATTGGGTTGAAAAATCTCCTTTAGCAAAAGCAGAATGGATTAAATTTTTTGGCGCACTATATAATAAAGAGAAAAAAGCAGATTCTATTTTTAGCCAAATTGAAAAAAACTATTTAGAAGCTAAAAAAATTGCTACAAAAGTAGTAGAGCAACCAACAGTTTTAAGCGGAGCTATGCATAAAGATATTTGGTATTTACCAAAAGGTACAAGTACAGAAGCACAACTATTAAAAGACGCTAATGTAAATTATTTATGGAGCGATACCTCTGGAAGCGGTAGTTTGGCTTTAAACTTTGAAACAGTTTACGAGAAAGCTAAAACAGCTCATTTATGGCTAAGCCCATCTCATTATAAAAGTTTTGAAGCACTTGAAAAAGCAAACCAACATTACACAAAATTTGATGCCTTTAAAAATAAGAATATATACACTTTCTCCAATATAACAGGAGAAACTGGCGGTGTTTTATATTACGAATTAGGAACCGCAAGACCCGATTTAGTTTTAAAAGATATTATTAAAATTTGTCATCCAGAATTGTTAACAAGTTACACACCATACTTTTTTAAACCATTAGAGTAATTGCCAAATAATAACACATATAAAATTCCCTTTTTGGTATTAGCACTTTTACTAATACTCTGCTTTTTTGCAAATATTAGTCTAGGTTCTGTTTCTATTCCTTTAAAAATTATTTTTGAAAGTTTAGTAGGCACAACGGATAATTATATTATTCAAAATTACAGATTACCAAAAGCCATTACTGCTATTTTGGTTGGTTCTGGTTTGGGCATTTCTGGATTATTAATGCAAACCTTATTTAGAAATCCTTTAGCTGGTCCATTTGTTCTTGGTATTACTTCTGGTGCAAGTTTAGGTGTGGCATTACTAATTATGGGTTCATCGGTTTTTAGTGGTTTTGTTACAACGCTTTTAATTTCTAAATGGAGTTTAGTAATTGCTGCTAGTTTAGGCAGTTTTTTTGTGCTATTAACAGTATTAATTGTATCGTTTAGAGTTAGAGATACAATGGCTATATTAATAATTGGGCTCATGTTTGGTAGTATAACAGCAGCAATTGTGAGTGTACTCTCCTACTTTTCTTCAGCCGAAGAATTACAACAATACATTTTTTGGGGATTTGGAAGTTTAGGAAATTTATCGTGGAGCGAGCTAGTTATTTTCTTTATTATATATTGCTTAGGGATTATATTAAATATTGTTTCTATAAAAGGATTAAACACCTTATTACTTGGCGAAAACTATGCTAAAAGTTTAGGCTTAAATATTAAGCAAAGTCGACTAATTATTGTAATTGCAACCAGTTTGTTAGCAGGAACAATAACTGCCTTTGCAGGACCAATTGCGTTTATAGGTTTGGCTATTCCGCATTTAACGAGACAGATTTTTAATACCTCGAACCATAAAATATTGTTACCAGCAGTGTTTTTAGTTGGAGCTATTATTATGCTAATTTGCGATAGTATTGCGCAATTACCAACAAGCGATTATACATTGCCAATAAATGCGATTACTAGTTTAATTGGTGCTCCTGTAGTAATTTGGTTACTAGTTAGAAAACGTAAAATGGTGTTTTAAATGAAGAACATAAACCAACATACCATCCTTAAAACCAAAAATCTTACAATAGGTTACCAATCTAAAAAGACTAAAAAAAGTATCGCTTCAAACATTAATATAGAATTAAAACAAGGGCAATTAATTGGGTTAGTGGGCGCAAATGGTATTGGGAAATCTACTTTACTAAGAACTTTAACTCAAGTACAACCAAAATTATCAGGTTTGGTATATTTAAATAAAAAACCTCTAGAATACTATACTAATCTTAAATTAGCAAAAACTATGAGTTTGGTTTTAACCGAACAAATAGCATCTAAAAACCTCTCTGTTTTCGAGCTTATTGCATTAGGAAGACAACCATACACAAATTGGGTTGGTAATTTATCTAAAGATGATATTTCTATTATTGGTAAATCTATTATTCAAACAAATATCGAAAGTTTAAAGTATAAAAAATGTTTTGAGCTTAGCGATGGGCAGCTACAAAAAGTAATGATTACTCGTGCTTTGGCTCAAGATACAGACTTGATCATTCTAGACGAACCAACCACACACCTAGACATGTATCACAAAGCATACATTTTAAAACTACTTAAAAAACTAGCTAAAAATACTGGTAAAACTATTTTGTTTTCTTCACACGAAATAGATTTGGCAATACAGCTGTGCGATGAGTTAATTGTAATGAGTGATAAAGGGACTGTACAAGATTCTCCAAATCAACTTATAAAACAAGGTGCTTTTAATACATTGTTTCCAAACGATTTAATTGTTTTTAATAAGGAGACTGGTGCATTTAGAGTAAGAAATTAAATACTGTTTAATTTGTTTAAAAGTTACTTGTAGTAGTGAGTTATCTATTTTTATTTAACTATTGTAACTATATGCTTCGCCAAGTTTTGTAAAACAAAATCTTATATAATTGTCTTTCTTCCTTCCGACTAAAAAATTTATCTTTGATAAAATTCAATGCATTAAATGAACGACAATCTTATTTTCATCCTTACCATTCTAATCTCAGCCGCAATTGGTGGCTATTTGGGTATGCTTTTCGCTAAACTAAAAAGCAAAAGCGAAAAAAGTACGCTTGAAGAACGAAACAACAACCTGCAAGAACAGTTTAACAACTTTAAACAATTTTCTGAAACTGAAAACCACAAACAAAATCAAAATTTTAATCTTCAACTTTCAGAATTAAAAGAAACAGTTTCTAAAATTGAATTAGAACGAGAGGCTATTAGACGTGAGAAAGAATTTTTAAATACTGAATTAACACGTAGAAATTCGGAATACGAAAACCTGCAGCAACTTAATTTAAAAAGAGATGAAGCTTTAGAGGAAAGACAGAAACAATTACGAACAGACTTCGAAAATTTGGCAAATAAAATATTGGATTCTAAGTCTGAAAAATTCACACTTCAGAATAAAGAAAACATAAAAAACATATTACAACCACTACAAGAAAAAATACAACTTTTCGAGAAGAAAGTAGACGATACCCAAAAGGAAAGTATAAGTATGCACTCTGCTTTAAAAGAGCAATTATTAGGTTTAAAAGATTTAAACCAACAAATGGCGCTAGAGACCACAAACCTTACCAGAGCTTTAAAGGGCGACAGTAAAATGCAAGGTAATTGGGGAGAATTAGTCTTGGAACGTGTGCTCGAAAAATCTGGTTTGGAGAAAGACAGAGAATATTTTGTACAGCAAAATTTCACTAGAGAAGATGGCAAAAGAGTATTGCCAGATATTGTTTTGCATTTGCCAGACAACAAAAAAATGATTATTGATAGTAAAGTATCTTTAACAGATTATGAGCGCTATGTTAATGCAGAGGAAGACAAACGAGAAATCTATTTAAAGGCGCATATTAATTCTATTAGAAGGCACGTAGAGCAACTTTCTGCAAAGAAATATGAAGATTTATACGATATTGAATCACCAGATTTTGTACTTCTTTTTATACCCATAGAACCAGCATTTGCTATTGCAATAAACCAAGATAATTCGCTTTACAATAAAGCCTTCGAAAAAAACATTGTTATTGTTACGCCTTCCACTCTTTTGGCAACCTTGCGCACAGTTGATAGCATGTGGAATAACGAAAAACAACAACAAAACGCTATAGAAATTGCGCGTCAAGCTGGAGCATTATACGATAAGTTTCATGGTTTGGTAACAGACTTAACAGGTGTTGGTAAAAAGATTGACGCAGCTAAAACAGATTATTCTGCGGCTATGAATAAATTAGTGGAAGGCAAAGGTAATTTGATTATAAGCGTTGAAAAAATTAAAAAACTTGGTGCAAAGGCAAAAAAAGCATTACCTGAAACCATTGTTAAACGTGCTAAAGAAGTCGATTAATTAATTAAAAAAACATAAAATTATATGAAATTTTTATTTAAAGCATTTATAGCTATACTATTAATAATAGCAGGCTATTTTACATTTGTATATTTTGTAACCTATAGTGAAGGCGTTCGCGCAGGAGAATTGGTTAAATTTAGTAATAAAGGTATTGTTTTTAAAACTTGGGAAGGTGAAATTAGCCAAGGTGTTAGCGAGGCTCAAATTTTTAAATTTTCTGTTGAAGATGGAGAAACAACTGTTATTGAAGACTTAAATAAACACCAAGGTAAACAGGTAAAACTCACTTATTTTGAACGTTACAAGACACTATTTTGGTTAGGCGACACGCATTATTTTGTTACAAAAGTAGAATTAAACACAACCAATAGTAATTAATAATATGCCAAATTATAAAAAAGTTGATAACTCTCGTATTAGCATTATAGAATTAATGAAGCCTTCACACTCTAATTTTAGTGGTAAAATTCATGGTGGTTATATTTTAAGTTTGATGGATAATATTGCTTTTGCATGTGCTAGTAAGCACTCTAAAGCATACTGCGTTACAGCTTCTGTAGATACTGTAGATTTTTTAAGCCCAATAGAAGTTGGTGAATTGGTTACAATGAAAGCTTCTATAAATTACGTTGGTAGAACCTCCATGGTTGTAGGTATTCGTGTGGAAGCAGAAAATATACAGACTGGCAAAATAAAGCATTGCAATTCTTCCTACTTTACAATGGTTGCTAAAAACGAAAATGGAAAATCTGTTGCAGTACCTGGTTTAATTCTAAACGATAAAACCGAAGTAAAACGTTATCTAAAAGCTGTTAAACGAATAGAAACAAAAAAAGCTAGACAGGCAGAATTCGATCATCAAAATTTTTCGCATCAGGAATATTTAGAAAAATTAAAAGATTACAAGGTTAAAATAGAACTACCAGATAATTTTTAATCCTTATTGTTATACTGTAAATACTTAGAAATTTATTCATTTTATATTAAAAAAAATATTTATTACTATTGCTATTAATGACTATTGTAAATCACTTTCCTAACTTAATTTAAAATAAACACAATATGTTAAAATTAGCAAACTATATAGAACAGTAATAATCAAATTTTAGAGGCGGATGTATTATAGATAAATTAAACGATGCCGTCTTAATCTAATTTTTTTAAAATAATTGAACTATTTAATTATAAAATATCATATCGATAAAAGATATTTAATTTTACTACCTTTTTAAGAACGTAATATAATTTGGTTAAGCTCAGGGAACTATAACACTTAATATTAAATACAATTTACCAAAAAGCCTTCAACACAATTATTGAAGGCTTTTTTACTTATAAAATTTTACGACTAAAGCTTTACAAAACGCTTAGTTAAAGTAATGTCTTGATCTGGAGACGATAATCTTACCAAATACAAGCCACTATTCCACTTTGCTATATTAATACTTGAAGATAATTTATTTAATTGTTGCGCATATACTCTCTTTCCTAAAACATCGTAGACTTCAAGTTTTAAACCTTCGTCTGCTAAAGTAGAAATGTTAACATTCATAACATTATTACTTGGATTAGGATAGATTGAAAATTTAGCTGGTGTTTCAAAATCTGGAGTGCTTAATGTAGTAAAACTAGCAGTTGTAGCACCTCTGGTGCCACCATGATATGCTAATCCAAAATTATTAAGTCTATATGACCATACTAATGTAATACTAGTCATAGTATCACTAAATACGTAATCATCTACGTTTCCAGTGTCCAAAACTCTAGTGGCTACTAAATGTCTAGTAGATCCCATAACTGTATTTTCTGTAATAGTCCAATCTTGTTGTGAATCTTGAGTTGGCGTACTTGTATTTCCATTAAAAGAGCTATCTCTAACTGTAGGATTACTTCCTCCTGTTCCTTCAACATATATAACACAATCTGCATTGTTACTATTCATATTAGTCACTCCAAAACCTAGTCCTAAATATCCATTAGATGGGCCATCTAAGGTTAAAGTAACTAAAGATGATGAAATATCAATTTGAGAAGTATAATTTCCATTTAAAGTTACAGTTCCAGTAGTGATTTGTGCAGAAAGCACAAAACTAAAGATTAAACTTAAAAATAGTAGAGTAGTTTTTTTCATATTATCTATTTTTTAAAATATCGATTATATTATTTTCTTCAAGCGTTTCAGCATGATTAAGTGCTGTTTTCCCATTTCCATCTTTCAAATTAGCATCTGCACCAGCATTAATTAACATTTTTACTATCTCTGTTTGTTTAAACATAGTAGCGTAATGTAATGCTGTAATTCCTTGCGCATCTGCAGTATTTACTTCTGCTTTATATTTTAATAATAACTTTACGATGTTAATTTTCCCTTTAACTACTGCTGCCATCAACGGTGAGCCAAATTTGCTTATACTGTTAAGAGTCTCAACTTTATCAACCATAAAAGCTACAACCTCCTCATTACCACTATAGCAAGCCAAAGTCAATGCAGAATAACCATTGTCATTTATAAGATTAATAACGTTTTTATCTGCTTTATAAAGTTTAGTAATGTCATCTAAACTTCCAGTTCTGCATACATCAAAAACATCGTTTTGTGAAAAACAACTAAAACTTAACATCATAAAAATAGCCAAAATTAATATACTTCTAATATTTGTAAACAAAGCTTTGTATATTCTATTTCTCATCAATTTATTGTTTCATGCTAGTTGTGGTAAATTTACTTCTTTTTTTTGAATAAAATTTAATTTTGGTAAACAAAATAGTAAAGCGCAAACTTTAACTAAAATTTGCGCTTTATTTATAGTAATATAAGTTTTCTACTTACTTAAATACATCTTTCTACGAGAATATAAATTGTAAAATTCGTCGTCTTTTAAATCATCAATAAAAAGAATACTTTCTCCTGTGCTCTTCATTTCTGGTCCTAATTTTTTATTAACGTTATAGAATTTATTAAATGAGAATACTGGTTGCTTAATGGCATAACCATTTAATTGTGGGTTAAAATCGAAATCTGTTACTTTCTTTTCACCTAACATAACCTTAGTTGCGTAATTTACGTAAGGTTCTCCATAGGCTTTTGCTATAAAAGGCACTGTTCTCGACGCTCTAGGATTGGCTTCAATAATATAAACCATATCGTCTTTTACTGCAAATTGAATATTTATTAAACCAACTGTATTTAATGCTAAAGCAATTTTATTGGTATGATCAACAATTTGTTGCATCACTAATGGACCTAGATTAAAAGGAGGTAATAAAGAGTTACTATCACCAGAATGAATTCCACAAGGTTCTATATGCTCCATTATACCAATAATGTAAACATTTTCTCCATCGCAAATAGCATCTGCCTCTGCTTCTATTGCACCATCTAAATAGTGATCTAATAGTAATTGGTTTCCAGGCATACGTGCTAATAAACCTACAACGTGTTCTTCTAGTTCTTGTTTATTAATTACAATTTTCATGCCTTGACCACCAAGTACGTAAGATGGTCTTACCAAAATTGGGAAATCTAAAACATCTGCAATCGCAGAAGCTTCGTCTGCTGTAGTTGCAATATCGAACTCTGGATAAGGAATTTTAAGCTCCTTTAGCAACGATGAAAAATGACCTCTATCTTCTGCTAAATCTAAAGCTTGATAGCTTGTACCTAATATTTTAATTCCATAGCGTTCTAGTTTTTCGGCTAATTTTAGAGCTGTTTGTCCACCAAGTTGCACAATAACACCTTCGGGTTTTTCGTGTTTAATAATGTCGTATATATGTTCCCAAAAAACTGGCTCGAAGTAGAGTTTATCTGCTGTATCAAAATCGGTTGAAACGGTTTCTGGGTTACAATTAATCATAATGGTTTCGTAACCACATTCTGCTGCAGCTAAAACACCGTGAACACAACAATAATCGAACTCAATACCTTGCCCAATTCTATTTGGTCCAGAACCTAATACAATTACTTTTTTCTTATCGCTAACTATACTTTCATTATCTGAAAAAAGCTTACCATCTGGTGTTTCTACATCACTTTCAAACGTAGAATAATAGTAAGGTGTTTTTGCTTCAAACTCTGCAGCACACGTATCTACTAACTTATAAACTCTATTAACACCAAGTGCTTCTCTTTTATTATAAACCTGACTTTCTAAACAGCCCAACATATGCGCAATTTGTCTGTCTCCATAACCTTTTTGCTTCGCCTCAAGCAAAAGGTCTTTTTGTATGGTATCTATTGTAAAGGTTGAAATTTCCTTTTCTAAGAAATACAACTCTTCATATTGTTTAAGAAACCACATGTCTATTCTAGTAATCTCGTGAATACGACTTAGAGGAATCCCCATTTGTATGGCATCGTAAATAGCAAATACACGATCCCAACTTGCATTGGTTAATTTCTCGATAATTTGCTCGTAATTTTTATAACCTTTACCATCTGCTCCTAATCCATTACGCTTAATTTCTAAAGACTGTGTTGCTTTGTGAAGCGCTTCTTGGAAACTACGACCAATTCCCATAACTTCTCCTACAGATTTCATTTGAAGTCCTAAACGTCTGTCTGATCCTTCAAATTTATCAAAATTCCAACGTGGTATTTTAACAATAACATAATCTAAAGTTGGCTCGAATAAAGCAGAAGTAGATTTTGTTATCTGGTTTTGTAACTCGTCTAAATGATAACCTAAAGACAGTTTTGCTGCAATTTTAGCAATAGGATAACCAGTTGCTTTACTTGCCAATGCTGAAGAACGTGATACTCTAGGATTAATTTCTATTGCAATAATATCTTCATTTTCATCTGGACTTACGGCAAATTGCACGTTACATCCTCCTGCAAAATCACCAATATTACGCATCATATGGATTGCCATATCACGCATTTTTTGATATGTTTTATCACTCAAAGTCATTGCTGGCGCAACAGTTATAGAGTCTCCTGTATGAATACCAATAGGATCCATATTTTCAATAGCACATATAATAACAACATTATCATTAGAGTCTCTAAGGAGTTCTAGTTCGTATTCCTTCCAACCTATTAACGCCTTATCAATCATCACTTCATGAATTGGAGAGGTTTCCAAACCACGCGTTAATAACTCGTCGAAATCTTCTTCTTTATACACAAACGAAGCTCCAGCTCCTCCTAAAGTAAACGAGGCTCTAATTATTAAAGGAAATCCAAATTCTTGGGCAATTTCTTTACCTTTTAAATACGATGTTGCTGTTGCTTGAGGTGCCATAGCCACTCCTATTTTAAGCATTAGCTCCCTAAATTTCTCCCTATCTTCTGTAATGTTAATAGCATCGATATTTACACCAATAATTTCTACATTAAAATCTTTCCAAATTCCTTTTTCGTCTGCTTCAATACATAAGTTTAAAGCAGTCTGCCCACCCATTGTTGGTAAAACTGCATCTATATGTGGGTGTTTTTTTAGAATTTTAACTATAGATTTTGTATTTAAAGGCAACAAGTAAACATGATCTGCCATAGATGGATCTGTCATGATAGTTGCTGGATTAGAGTTAATTAATATAGTTTCAATTCCATCTTCTCTTAAAGATCTCAAAGCTTGAGTTCCAGAGTAATCAAACTCACAGGCTTGACCAATTACTATAGGGCCTGAGCCTATAATTAGTATCGATTTTAGTTTTGGATTTTTTGGCATTCTAGTTATTTATTTCGTGATACAAAAATAGCAAATCTTAGACATAAAAAAAGCGTTACACCTAAGTAACGCCATTAATATATTAACAATTGTTAATCATTATTTTTTATGTCTAGTTTCTGTTGAGACAGATAATTTTTTTCTTCCTTTTGCTCTTCTTCGAGCTAACACTTTTCTACCACTAACAGAAGCCATTCTTTCTCTGAAACCGTGTTTATTTCTTCTCTTTCTTTTTGATGGCTGAAACGTTCTTTTTGGCATTGTCTTGTATTTTTAAAATCTGAATAGTAATTATTTTTTTTAACCTTAGTATTTACCTAAAACTGAGCGCAAATATACAACGACTTTTTTATTTGACAAACCTTATTTTAAAAATATTTTATTAAGAATTATTTTTAGTGTAAAATCGAAAGCTTTAACAATAATATATGGAAGAAACCATAATATAAATACAATCTTTAACTGTGGCTATTTCATAAAAAATGAGTTTCTTTGCAGTCTTAAACAAGAAAAACGCTAGAGAAATGATGAGCGTTTAAAATACAATTAAAACGAATTACAATGTATAATAAAAAATTTAAGTTAATAATTGCAGGTTTAATTTTAGCAGCTGCAGTATGGCAGTTTTTAGAAGGTGGTATTGGAAACGGTATTATGCTTATATTTTTAGCATTGATTTTTGTGTTTTTATACTTTAAAAATGAATTTATATTGCTTGCCTTTTTAAAATTACGGAAACAAGATTTTCTTGGTGCTCAAAAATGGCTTATTAAAATAAAGAATCCAGAAGCAGCATTAGTTACTAAGCAACAAGGCTATTTTAACTACCTTCAAGGCATAATGGTTTCTAAAACCGATATGAATGTAGCCGAGAAGCACTTTAAAAAGGCAGTAAGTCTTGGTTTAAGTATGGATCAAGATATGGCAATGGCTAAATTGAATTTGGCAGGAATTGCTTTTTCTAAACGCAAAAAACAAGAAGCTACCATTCTTATTAACGAGGCTCAAAAATTAGATAAAAATAATATGCTAAAAGAGCAAATTAAGGAAATGAAAGCAAATATGAAACGTGCTCAAGGCGCTCCGAATCAACATTATGGGCAAGGTGGCAGTATGAGAGCGCAACGCAGAGCTTCTAGGCGTTAAGTGTTTTTAAATTACAAAAAACAAATTGTTATCTGCCATTTACTTAAAAGCATCTTAGTTGTTCTATTTAAACCAATCACTTTCTTTTGGATGTAATGAACATACACATGCAATTATGTTTTAGCTAATTTTTAGTATTCCAAGTATTTTTAGCTACGTAAAAGTGGTTAAATAATAAAAAACAAAAGATCTAAAGGGTTTAAATAAAGCAACATTTAAAATTTAGTTTTAGAGAAAAAAAAATATTCACTAAAAACATCTTTAAAACTATAACAATGGTGCCCAAAGCTTACAAAATGCTTCCTTTAGTTTTTCAGATTTAGATCTATTTTTCCATTTTTTAGCATCCATTAAAACAGCATCTCCTAAGTCTTCAAGATATATAGCTTTAAGCTTTTTGCTTGTTTCTTTCTCATAAATAACTGCATTGATTTCAAAGTTAATATTAAAACTTCTATAATCCATATTAGAAGTTCCTATTGTAGAAAAAATATCATCAATCACAATGGTCTTTGCATGAATAAATCCTTTTGTGTAACGGTATACTTTAATGTTAGCATCGAATAAAGGTTGTAAGTAAGCGTTTGTAGCATATTTTGCTATTATAGAATCACTTTCATCTGGTATTAAAAGTCTAACATCTATTCCACTTCTGGAGGCTATTTGAAGCACCATTATTATTTCCTGGTTAGGAATAAAATAAGGTGTGGTAATGTAGATATAATCATCTGCAGAGGCTATAGCAGAACACATAACATCCATAATATTTGCCCAATCTGTATCTGGACCACTAGCTGCTATTTGTACTGCAATATTATCTTTACAAGACTTGTTAGGAAAATACTCTTTTATAATTTTAATTTTAGACTCTGATACAAATTGCCAATTGGTTAGAAATTGAACTTGTAAAGTTACTATAGATTCTCCTTCTAAACGAAGATGTGTATCTCTCCAATATCTTTTTCTATCTGGTTTATTGACGTAGTCGTCTGTTATGTTTATTCCTCCAAGATAGCCTGTAACGCCATCTATTATAACAATTTTTCTATGGTTACGGTAGTTCATTCTACCAGTAAATTTAGGAAATAGAACAGGCATAAAAGAGTAAAACTCGATACCACTAGCTCTAATTTTACGTTTCATTTTGTTGGATATACTTGAACCTACATCGTCAACACTCAACCTCACTTCTAACCCTTCTTTTGCTTTTTTACAAAGTATGTTTAATAATTCTGATCCAATCTCATCATCTTTAATAATATAATATTCTATATGAATATGGTGCTTTGCTTCCTTTAAATCTTTAAAAAGACGCTCAAATTTTGCTTCTCCATTTTTAAGTATTTCTACTGTATTGCATTTAGTTAAAGGTGCATTATCACTTTTTTGAAGCAATCTTACCAATTTTATTTTATCGTTTAACAACTCGTTTTCAAGCTCTTGTAATTCTTCTTTATTTTGGTTTAATTCTTCATTAAGTTTTTTTACTATTTTTTCGTTAAGAATATTTTTTCTATTAAAAATTTTGTGTTTTCTATATTCCTGCCCAAATAAATAATAAATTAAAAGTCCTAAAAATGGAAAAAACACTAGCACAATAATGTATGTTAGTGTTTTTGTAGGATTTATGTTTCTAAATAGAATTGTAATTACTGCAGAAATAGCTAGTAAATAGTTAATTCCAATTATAAAGTATATATAATTTCCTTTTATAAATTCGATCATTTATGGTGTTGTAGAATAATAACCTTTTTCTGGAATCTCTATAAAGTATTGTTTTCTAGAAACGTTATTTAATTTGTTTTCTCTTAACCAAGGATTATGTATTTTTAAAATTTTATAATTAATACTAAATTTTTTTGCAAATTGAGCAAAATCATTAACAACGGTATCAACACCAACTTTATAAGTTGGAATCGTTGAGTATAAATCTTTACTTCTAAAATTAAAACCATATTTTTTAGGGTGCGATAAAATCTCTTTTAAAGCGACTATTCTAAATACATAACGACCCGTTTCTTGACCTAAAAGCAAATCATAATAATTATCTACTTTCTGGGTATCTAATCTTTTAGAAATACCATAATTGCCAGCATTATAAGCTGCAGCTGCATTGGTCCAAGAACCTAATTTCTCTTTAGATTTATTTAAATAATCGCAAGCAACCTGTGTCGCCATTTCTAAATTGTAACGCTCGTCTACATTATCGTTTACCTCTAAACCGTTTTCTCTTCCTGTTGCTTTCATTATTTGCCAAAATCCACTTGCTCCAGCGGGAGAACGCGCATCTGTAAGTCCGCTTTCTATTACAGCCAAGTATTTAAAATCGTCTGGAATACCGTTTTTAGCTAATATTGGTTCAATTATTGGAAAGTATTTTTGTGCACGCTTAAACATTAATAAACCATTAGATTGCCAGTAAGTGTTAACCAATAACTCCTTATCCATACGTTCTAAAATATCTGGATTATTTAATGGCATACGCTCACCTGCAAAGTCCAAATAATCTGGGACTTGCAATGCATAAACGTTATAATCGTTAATTATTTTTTTTTCTAAATTCTCATCGGTTGGAGGATTTTGAAAGGCATTAATAAATAACAATCCTAAACATATAAAACCAATGCCTGCCAATATTTTTTGTGCAATTTTCATCATCTCTTCTTTTTTTATAAAATTATAATAATTTATCGATAAACAGTTCTAAATATCTAAAATTAATTTAGGTAAATTTTCGTTAAACCATTTGTATTTATCTATAATCATTATATGCGTTCCATTTTTTACTGTTATACAATTTGTAATACAATGATGCGGAAAAACATGATCTTTATCACCATGGATATGAATAGCTTCTGGAATTACATAATCTTGTTCCCAATTAATTACCTGCTCTATAGACCAATCTAGATAATACTTATTGTTTACAGAAAGGTATTTTTTATATAAATCTATGCGTTTTTTTATTAAATTTCCAAACGAAAATTTAGCTAATAAATCCAGATTACTCGCTAATTGTGTTGGTAACAATTTATAAGCTTTTGTTGCTTTTAATACTTTAAATCTTTTTGGTAATTCGTGTTTAGTTTTTACGCTAGACACAATAAATAACTTACGTAAATTAATATGTTTACTCATTTCTTGAACCAAAATACCACCAAATGAGACCCCTAACAACACAATGTTATCATGTTTAATTTTATTAGTCATCCTTAAAGCATAATCACTTATGGTTTCATTTTTTAAAGGAATTTCCCAAAATAACTTATGTAATTCAAACTTGTTTTCTGGTAAGGATAGGTTATCAAAAATTGATGGATTTGCTGCCAATCCTGGCATTAAGTAAACATGTATTATGTCTTGACTCATAAGGTTTTAACAATAATTAAGAATAATTTGAGGATAATTTTTTGTATTTTTACAAAGTGTAAAGCTATAAAATAGTTAGCACTATTACCGATTCCCTTATCATTAAATTAAATGCACTATATATATGACTGATGCTGTTGAGTTAGTTGACAATGATTTTTTACGTCAATTTGAATTGAAAACTGGAGACCATTTTGCTAAGATTGAGTATTCTTTGCAAGAACGAAAAATCTTTCTAACTAAATTAATTATTCCTGAAGGTATTACAGATGAAAATTTTACTGCCGATTTCTTAAAATTAGTGTTCGAAAATATCGAAGAACGCAGTTTAAGTGTTGTACCTACAAATCCTGAAATTGCTAAATTTATAAGGCGCAATAGACAATACAAAAAGCTGTTACCTGTTGGATTGAGAATTTAATTTACTTTAAGAAAATAAATAAAAAAGTATAGAAACTGAAATTTATGTTTTCAGATTTTTTATGCCATCATTTTTTCAAATTCAAACCTAACCAAACCTTCATCATCAATCTCTGTTAAGCTTACTTGGTGTATTGTATTTACCAATTCTGGATTCCAGGGTGCTTTTACTTTTACGTAATTCTCTGTAAAACCATGTATGTAACCTGCTTTATTTTCACTTTCAAATAAAACAGATCTTGATGTTCCTATTTGTTTTTCGTAAAAAGCACGTCGTTTTTTAACGCTTAAACCACGTAACATTTTGCTTCGCTTGCTTCTTATATTCTTAGGCACTATAGCTTTAAAACTTGCAGCTTCTGTATTATCTCTTTCAGAATAAGTAAACACATGCAAATACGAAATATCTAATGCATTTAAAAAGTTATAAGTTTCTAGAAAATGTGCCTCTGTCTCTCCTGGAAAGCCAACTATAACATCTACACCAATACAGGCATGCGGCATAACTTCTTTAATTTTTTCTACGCGATCTACATATAATTCTCGCATGTAACGACGCTTCATTAACTTTAAAATAGCGTTATGACCACTTTGTAATGGTATATGAAAATGTGGTACAAATGCTCTAGATTTACTTACAACATCTATAGTTTCATTTTTAAGCAAATTAGGTTCGATAGAAGAAATTCTTAAACGCTCGATACCTTCGACTTTGTCTAGTGCTTTTACCAATTCTAAAAACGTGTGTTCGTGCTTTTTGTTGGCAAATTCACCTTTACCATAATCACCAATATTTACGCCTGTTAAAACAATTTCTTTTATGCCTTTTAAAGAAATTTCTTTAGCATTTTGTAGTACATTTTCTAATGCATCACTTCTCGAAATACCTCTTGCTAAAGGAATAGTACAATAGGTGCATTTATAATCGCAACCATCTTGTACTTTTAAAAAAGCACGTGTTCTGTCTCCTATGGAGTAACTACCAACATAGAAATCTGCATCGTTAATATCGCAAGAGTGTACTTCTCCAAAATCGTTTTTAGTGAGATCGTTTAGGTAATCTGTTATCTTAAATTTTTCGGTTGCTCCAAGTACTAAGTCTACGCCGTTTACATCAGCTAATTCTTGAGGTTTTAACTGAGCATAACAACCTACTGCTGCAACAAAAGCATCAGCATTTGCTTTCTGAGCTTGCTTAACTATGGTTTTAAAACGCTTGTCTGCATTTTCGGTTACAGAACAGGTATTAATAACATAAATATCGGCAGTTTCAGAAAAGTCAACACGCTCAAAACCTTCATCTTTAAAATTTCTAGCAATTGTAGAAGTTTCAGAAAAATTTAGCTTACAACCTAAGGTATAAAATGCGACTTTCTTTTTAATATTTACAGACAAAATTTACGTTTTTCTTAAGCTTAGAATTCATATATTTACTTCTAACTTTATTTAAGAATGCAAATTTACGTAAATGTTTGCAGGTATTTCGAATTAGGAAGTGAAATGACCTTAAAAATCCTCAATTATAAGTGCTTTAAAATATGACAAAATTTAAAGAAAGAATCCAAGAGGTTTCTCAGTTTTTAAAAAATAACGATGTTGTTTTAGGCTACAGAAAGTTAATGGATTGTGCTACAGATACTCAAAATCTTGATATTTATAAAACTATTATCGACCTTACCGATTGGAAAGAGAAACACCCAAATCAAGAAGAAGCCCTTATAGAAAAGTCGTTAAAAATTTTAGAAACTATTTCTAATGAAATGGTTGTAGAATACGATATTTCTAAACCAATTATTAGTACAGAAAATATTAAAAAGAGTTATGGTAACAATAGATTTTAAGCTTGGATCAATATCTTTAAAAATTAATAAAAGTAACGTTTACGGTTTAGTTGGTGAGAATGGAAATGGTAAAACGACCCTACTTCGTGTGTTAGCCAATAAACTAAAATCTACAGAAGGTATTATAAATTATAATTTTAAAACTGATGCTAAAAGCCCTTTCCAATTACGCTCGGATTTAGTTTACACACCACAACGTACAGAAAAATGGTACGGAAGGTTGAATACTATTATTAAATACATACTGTTATCATTTATAATTTTCCTGTTTTTTTCTTGTGAAAATAATAAAGAAAATAAAAACCTAAACCAAGTATTTAGGTACAACGAGCATAAAAATATTGGTTCGCTAGATCCTGCATTTGCAAAAGATAATGCAGATATTTGGGCGGTTAACCAATTGTTTAATGGCTTGGTACAATTGGACAATACATTAAATGTACAACCTTGTATTGCTAAAAGTTGGACCGTTTCTAAAGATGCACTTACCTATTCTTTTTTACTTAGAGACGATGTGTTTTTTCACAAACAAAAGTTATTTGGTAAAGATTCCACACGTACTGTAAAAGCTTCAGATTTCGAATATAGTTTTAATAGATTAATTGATAAAAAAATTGCGTCACCTGGTCGTTGGGTTTTAAATAAAGTCGAGAGTTTTTCAGCAGAAAACGATAGTATCTTCACTATAAAATTAAAACAACCTTTCCCTGCATTTTTAGGTTTATTAACGATGAAATACAGTTCTGTTGTGCCAAAAGAAATAGTAGAGCACTTTGAAATAGATTTTAGAGCAAACCCAATTGGTACTGGTCCTTTTAAATTTAAACGTTGGGAAGAAAATATTAAACTTGTTTTTAGAAAAAATGACAACTATTTCGAGAAAGACACAAATGGAAACAAATTACCTTATTTAGAAGCAGTAGCTATTACTTTTTTACCAGATAAGCAAAGTGAGTTTTTACAATTTATTCAAGGTAATCTTGATTTTTTAAATTCGCTTGATGCCTCTTATCAAGATGACATTTTAACTAGTAATGGTCAATTAAGAGCCAAATACGTTACACAAATAAATATGATACGTGGTCCATATTTAAATACAGAATATCTCGCTTTTTACATGGATTCTAAAACTCCAGAAATGCAATCGAAACTTATTAGGCAAGCTGTAAATTATGGTTTCGATAGGCAAAAAATGATGACTTATTTAAGAAATGGTATTGGTATTCCTGCAAATGGTGGATTTATACCAAAAGGACTACCAGGTTACAACGCTACTATTGGTTACAGTTATAATCCAGAAAAATCTAAAACTTTAATTAACCGGTTTAAAAAAGAAACAGGAAATAATACTCCAAGAATAACCATTACTACTACTAGCAATTATCTCAATTTCTGCGAGTACATTCAGCGAGAGCTACAAAAAACGGGATTAGTAGTTAATGTAGACGTTATTCCTGCATCAACTTTAAAAAGTGCGAAAGCTAGCGGAAAATTAGATTTATTTAGAGCCAGTTGGGTTGCAGATTATCCAGATGCTCAAAATTACTTATCTTTATTTTATAGTAAAAATTTTGCACCAAATGGCCCAAATTATACACATTTTAAAAGTGACATTTTTGATGCTTTGTATTCTAAATCTTTTTCAGAAACTAATACGATATCTAGAGAAACGCTTTATACAACTTTGGATAGTTTAGTGATGCAGGAAGCACCAATTGTGCCATTGTACTATGATGAAGTAGTACGATTTACTAGAAAAAATGTACATAATTTAGGTATTAACCCTATAAATATGTTGAACCTAAAAGGTGTTACCAAAAAATAAGATAACAGTTTAATTGCGTCTAAACCTATTAGTTTCCTCGAAAACATGCTCTAAAATTGCTTGATCTGTATCTGTAAATTCCAAATTCCTTCTGGACATTACTACTTTACAAACCTCAAATGCCTTTTTAGTTAAGTAAGTGGTAAAACCACTATGTCCTCCCCAACTATAACTTGGGACAAAGTTTCTTGGAAAGCCGCTTCCAAAAATGTTAGCATTTACACCTACAACCGTTCCTGTATTAAACATAGTATTTATTCCGCATTTGCTATGATCTCCCATCATTAAACCACAAAATTGTAATCCTGTTTTTGCAAAACTTTCGGTTTTATAATCCCAAAGCCTTACTTCTGCATAATTATTTTTTAAATTAGAATTATTAGTGTCTGCACCTAAATTACACCATTCACCCAAAACAGAATTCCCTAAAAAGCCATCATGTCCTTTGTTAGAATAGCCAAATAAAACAGAATTATTAACCTCACCTCCTACTTTACTGTGTGGACCAACTGTAGTAGCCCCGTAAATTTTTGTTCCCAGTTTTAATGTAGCATTATCGCATAACGCAAATGGTCCACGAACCATAGAACCCTCCATAATCTCTGCATCTTTTCCAATATAAATTGGACCAGAACTTGCATTTAGAGTTACAAATTCTAGCTTTGCTCCTTCTTCCAAAAAAATATTGTCTGGTGCAACTATACTATTGGTTTTAGATATTGGTTGAGAGGCTCTTTCTTTTGTAAGTTGTTTGAAATCTTGAACTATGGCTTCTCTATTTTTTGCGAAAATATCCCAAGTATGCTCAATTGTAATCACTTCTTCTTCAAACTCTAAAACATCAAAAGTAGATAAATCTATGTTTTCTTGGTTTTCCTTGGTAAAAAAGGCAATTAAAGCTTCCTCTTTAAATATCGCTTCGTTGATTTTTAGACTTTTAATCTTTTCTACTAAACTTTCGGTTGGACAAAATGAAGCATTAATCATCACATTACTTTCCATCTCCACCATTGGCCATTTTATAGACAGATAATCTTCTGTAACTGTTGTTGTTGTAGCCAATAAATACTTTTCCCATTTTTCGCGAATAGTTAAAATACCAACTCTAATATCTGCAACTGGTCGTGTGTATGTAAATGGTAATAGCTGGTTTCTTGCAGGGCCATCGAAGAGAATGTAATTCATAAAAAGGTTAAAATTTAAAAGTTTTACTTACTCTTACTAAAACTTTTGGTTAAAACAAAAATAGTGTAAATAGTGAAAACAAAAAAGCCTTTCATTTTAAGTGAAAGGCTTTTTAATATATTGTAAACTAAATTATTTTTTAAATTTAGCATATTTGTTTTTAAACTTATCAATACGTCCAGCAGTATCTATTAATTTAGACTTACCAGTATAAAAAGGATGAGATGTTCTAGAAATTTCCATTTTTACTAATGGATACTCAACACCATCAACTTCTAAAGTTTCACTTGTATTGGCTGTAGATTTCGTTAAAAACACATCTTCGTTAGACATGTCTTTAAATGCAACTACTCTATAATTTTCTGGATGGATATCTTTTTTCATCGGGTATTACTTTAAATATATTCTAAATTCGAGGTGCAAATTTAATCATTTTTTACAATTGTACACTATATTTTTTAAATAATTTAAACTTTTTTGTGTAACGTTTTTTTATATTTGGCTACTAACAAACACAACTAACACTTAAACTAAATATTATGGAAACTTCAACAAAATCTTCTGCAATTAATTATGGACTTTATTTAGGTGGCATATTGGCGCTAATAACTTTACTAGGGTATGCGTTGTATATAGATTTACTAACTAAATGGTGGCTTGGTATAATATTATTTGTTGTCATAATAATTTTTGGAATAATCTCTGCAATAAAATCTAAAAAAATGCAAAATGGAATTATTTCCTTTAAAGAAGCTTTTAGCTCTTATTTTATTACTGTTGCCATAGGTATTATTATTAGTATGTTAATAAGTATTATATTATTTAATTATGTGGATCCTGAAGCTGCTATCACCTTAAAAGAAAAAACAATCGAAGCGACAATACAATTAATGCGAAATTTTAATGCTCCTGAAGAGGCTGTTGAACAAACATTAGAACAAATGGAAGCTCAGAAAAATCAGTTTTCTATCTTGCCTCAATTACAATCTAATGCTATCTTTTTAGTAATACAATCTCTAATTGGTCTCTTTATAGCTTTAATAGTTAAAAGAAACCCAGAAACTGTAGAATAATTTTATCTTTGAAGTATCAACTTTCAAAATAATCCATGGACATATCTGTAGTTATACCACTACTAAACGAGCAAGAATCGCTCACAGAATTACACGATTGGATTGTAAAAGTTATGCAGTCCAATCGTTTTTCTTATGAAATACTCTTTATAGACGATGGCTCTACCGATGGTTCTTGGAGCACGATAAGAAAATTATCTACAAAAGATGCTAATGTTAAAGGCATTCGGTTTTTAAAAAACTTCGGTAAATCGCAAGCTTTACATGCTGGTTTTGAGAAAGCTCAAGGCGATGTTATTATAACGATGGATGGAGATTTACAGGACAATCCTGAAGAGATCCCTTCACTATTCTCTAAAATAATAAATGAAGATTTTGATTTAGTGTCTGGCTGGAAACAAAAACGTTTTGATAATAAGCTAACTAAAAATTTACCTTCAAAATTATTTAACTGGGCCGCACGTAAAACGTCTGGCGTTAAGCTTAACGATTTTAATTGTGGACTTAAAGCTTACAAAAATGTTGTAGTTAAAAATATAGATGTTAATGGCGAAATGCACCGCTATATTCCTGTTCTAGCCAAAAACGCTGGCTTTAATAAAATAGGAGAGCAAATAGTAAAACACCAAGCTAGAAAATATGGTGAAACTAAATTTGGTATGGAGCGGTTTATTAATGGTTTCCTAGATTTAATTACCATCTGGTTTATCTCGCGTTTTGGAAAAAGACCAATGCATTTATTTGGTGCTTTAGGTGTTATTATGTTTACTATTGGTTTTGTTTTTTCTGCTTATTTAGGTATCAATAAAATATTCTTCCACAAAGCTGGAAGGTTAATAACCCAAAGACCTCAGTTCTACATTGCGCTAGCAACAATGATTATTGGTACTCAATTTTTTATTGCTGGCTTTTTAGGTGAAATAATTTTACGTTCTAAACAAAATAAAAAACGCTATTTAGTAAAAGAAGCGTTAAATCTTGACCAAGACACACCTAATTGATGTTTTATTAATCCAACGTTTTATATAATGCTTATTTTTGCATTCTATTATTTTACAATATGATATACATTGAGCCAGAATTGTTAGATAGAGTTAACAATTGGTTAACGCCAACCTTTGACAAAGACACACAATTAAAGATTAAAGACCTTATTGGTGCAAATCCTAAAGAACTAAAAGAAAGTTTTTACAAAAACTTAGAGTTTGGAACTGGAGGTATGCGCGGCATTATGGGTGTTGGCACTAATAGAATTAATAAATATACGCTAGGAAAAAACACTCAAGGCATTAGCAATTATATGCATCAAGTATTTCCTAATACACCATTAAAAGTAGCTATTGCTTACGATTGTAGACACAACAGTAAATTTCTAGCTAAAACAGTTGCAGATGTCTTTTCAGCCAATGGTATAGAAGTCTTCCTATTCGAAGACCTTCGTGCCACACCAGAATTATCTTTTGCATTAAAACATTTAAACTGCCAGTGCGGTATTGTATTAACCGCCTCGCACAATCCTCCAGAATATAACGGTTATAAAGTATATTGGCAAGATGGTGGACAATTAGTTCCGCCTCAGGATACGGAAATTATTAACTTAATCGATAGTTTAGATTATAATGAAATTAAATTTAAAGCTAAAGAACGTATTATCCATTATATAGGTAAGGAAATAGACGATATTTTTATTAATGCATCTGTAAAAAATGGAAGCTTTAATACTTCCGCGGATGCGAGAAAAAATTTAAACGTGGTATTTACCTCATTGCACGGAACCTCTATTACAGTAGTTCCCGAAACACTTAAGCGTGCAGGCTATACCAACGTAAATATAGTGCAAGAACAACGTGAGCCTGATGGCGATTTTCCAACGGTTGCATCTCCAAACCCGGAAGAACCTGAAGCTTTAAAAATGGCAATAAATTTAGCCAATACAATCCAAGGTGATATTGTTATTGGTACAGATCCAGATTGCGATAGATTAGGCATTGCTGTTAGAGATCTAGATAATAAGCTTGTTATTTTAAATGGCAATCAAGCCATGCTATTAATGACGGATTTCTTGCTTAAACAATGGGAAAATAAAAATAAAATAAATGGTAATCAATTTATAGCAAGCACCATCGTATCTACACCAATGCTATCTGTTTTAGCCAAAGCCTATGGTGTAGACTGTAAAATTGGTTTAACGGGTTTTAAATGGATTGCCAAAATGATAAAAGACTTTCCAGAATTAGATTTTATTGGTGGTGGCGAAGAAAGTTTTGGGTATATGGTGGGCGATTTTGTACGGGATAAAGATGCGGTTACTGCTACACTTTTGGCTTGCGAAATTGCAGCACAAGCTAAAGCAAATGGCAGCTCTGTATATCAAGAATTAATAAAACTCTATGTTAAACATGGTCTTTATAAAGAACGTTTAATATCCATAACAAAAAAAGGAATGGAAGGTGCTCAGGAAATTAAACAGATGATGATTACAGCCCGCCAAAATCCATTAAAAGAAGTAAATAACTCTAAAGTCGTTTTAATTGAGGATTACAAATTATCCATCTCAAAAAATATGGTTACAGAACAAACCAAAACTTTAGACCTTCCAAAATCTAATGTCCTAATTTACTATACAGAAGACGGTAGTAAAATTGCATTACGTCCAAGCGGGACAGAACCAAAAATTAAATTCTATATTAGTGTTAATAAAATGTTAGATAAGGTGCCTGATTTTAAAGTAGTAGAACAACAATTGGAAACAACTATTGATAACATCATTAATGACATGAAATTAAACTAATCGATGAATTACCTTAAAAAAATATTTGTATATGCCATACCCTATAAACGCTATGTTTATTTAAATATTTTCTTTAATATACTATATGCATTATTTGGTGCATTATCTTTTATTGTTTTAATGCCAATGTTAAATATATTATTTAACGAAGATCAAGAAGTAATAGAGAAAGCACCAGTTTACCAAAATTTAAGCGAATTAGGAAGCTATCTTAAAGACAGTTTTTATTATTACATACAAGAATATGCACAAGAAGATAGATTAAAATCTCTAACGCTAGTTATTATAATGGTTATAATTGTTTTTTTACTTAAAAACATATTTAATTATTTGGCTTTATATTTTGGAACTTTTTTAAGAAACGGCATCTTAAAAGACTTACGTAATACGCTATACAAAAAGACCGTAAGCTTACCTATTAGTTTCTTTTCAGAAAAACGAAAAGGAGACATTATGGCTAGAGTATCTGGCGATGTTAACGAGGTGCAAAATTCATTTCTATCTGTACTAGAAATTATTGTAAGGGAGCCTCTTAGTATTATCTTTTCAATAGTAATCATGTTAACTATTAGCATAAAGCTTACCATCTTTGTATTTATTTTTATACCTACAGCAGGTTTTATTATTTCGCTTATTGCAAAGAAATTAAGAAAACAATCTGCAGATGTCCAAAAAGAACAAGGCATATTTTTATCGACTTTAGAAGAAACACTAAACGGATTAAAAATTATAAAAGGATTTAATGCTGAAGGTTTATTTAATACAAAATTTACCGACTCCACTCAACGTTCTGCTACGTTTTCTAATAAAATGATGAATCGCCAAAACATAGCAACGCCTTTAAGTGAGCTATTAGGAATCGTTACTATCTCATGCTTATTATGGTTTGGTGGTCGTATGGTTATACTAGATAAAACGTTGCTTGGTTCAACTTTTATAGGATTTATGGGCTTAGCTTACAACATTCTTACACCTATAAAAGCATTAAGCAAAGCGAATAATAATGTGCAACGTGGTAATGCAGCAGCAGAACGTGTATTAGAAATTATTGAAGCAGAAAGCCCAATTAAAGATCCTGAAAACGCAAAAATTAAAACCGATTTTATTAATGCGGTAAAAATTGAAAATATTTGCTTTAAATATGAAGATGAGTACGTACTTAAAAACTTTACCGTAGATGTTAATAAAGGTAAAACCATTGCATTAGTTGGGCAATCTGGTAGTGGAAAAAGCACTATTGCAAACCTTGTAACACGCTTTTACGACGTAAACGAAGGCAAAATCACTATAGATGGTGACAATATAAAAGACCTCACTAAACATTCGCTTCGTAATTTAATGGGCTTGGTAACACAAGACTCTATATTATTTAACGATACTGTAAAAAACAATATATTAATTGGAAAAGAAAATGCAACGGATGAAGAGGTTATAGAAGCTTTAAAAATTGCCAATGCATGGGAATTTGTTAAAGACTTACCTAAAGGCATAGAAAGTAATGTTGGAGATTCTGGTAATAAATTGTCTGGTGGACAAAAACAGCGTTTAAGTATTGCAAGGGCTGTATTAAAGAATCCACCAATAATGATTCTAGATGAAGCAACCTCAGCTTTAGATACAGAAAGTGAACGTTTGGTGCAAGTAGCACTTGAAAATATGATGAAAAATAGAACATCTATTGTAATAGCACACAGATTATCTACAATACAAAATGCAGACAAAATTATCGTAATGCACAAAGGAGAGATTGCAGAGCAAGGCAAACACAACGAGCTTATTGTATTAAATGGAATTTACAAAAAGTTAGTAGACATGCAGAGTTTTGAGTAATTAAAGCGAAAATTATTAAATAAAAAAAAGGATAAACAAATGTTTATCCTTTTCAGTCCTATGCATAGATTTGGGGCTCTATAACATAACCATTATTCAATAACGTAAAGATACATTAAAAAATAGTAAAAACCAAATATTAGTGCATTTAATCGTTTAATAGTGTCTTTTAATCGGATTTGTTTTTAAAGAAATATCCAAATATTAGGACATTACAATATTAGCAATACTAATATCTATAAATAGTTATGCCCAAAAACCAGATAAAGAAAAAGTTAAAGCCTTAAAAATCGCTCATATAACAGAACAATTAGACTTAACAGAAAAAGAAGCGCAAGCCTTTTGGCCTGTTTATAATGCTAATGAAAAAGCACGTTTAAAACTTAGAGACAATAGAGTAAGAAAACACTTAGAAGCTTTATCAGAGAATGAAATATCTAAAATTGAGGCTATTATTAGATGAAATTTCTAAAATAGAAGAGGCTAAGTACAAACTTCAAAAAAGTTATACAACTAAATTAAATACAATTTTATCTTCCAAAAAAAGATTAAAACTCATGAATGCTGAACATACCTTTAGACACAAAAATGATTTATGAATTTAAACATAGACCTCGAGGAGAAAAAACTAAAAGACAATAACGATCCCCAAAAAAAGAGCGTCCAATTTGGCTGCTCTTTTTTTTACAGTTTACCTAAAAATTAATTTCGCAATTCTTTTACTACCCGCTGCATAAGCAACACTGTCGTTTACAAAACGAAGCGTATAAAAACCTTCATCGCTTAAATGTTTCCAGTGTTCTCCAGAATCTTTAGAATAATCTATACCTTTAAAACCAATAGCAACAAGCTCTTTCGCTTCACGACCTGGAATGTATTGCACACAACTTCTATAACCAGGACTTTGGTTTTGTGCAACTAATTGCCAAGTCTTCCCACCATCTTGAGTTCTTATTTTATTTGCTATGCTATCTCCTGCATTTGTATAGTCTCCACCAATAGCGAAGCCATTATTCTCATCGTAAAAATCTAGAGAGTACATTCCTGTAGTTTCTAAACCTTGTACAATTGGTGTGTTAAAAACCTCCCAAGTTTCACCTTTATCTGGTGAGAATAATATTCTACTTACCTTTCCTCCTGTTGCAACCCAAGTTTTATCCCCAATTATAGCAATATTAGTATCGCTTGCCGCAAAAGCTCCTTCGCCTTCTTCTGCTTTTGGTAAGATGTCGCAAGACAATTTATTCCATGTATTTCCTCCATCTCTAGTAATAATTATACTCATACAATCGTCTGTTGGATCACCAATAGCTATACCTTCTTGGTTGTTCCAAAAATCCATAGAATTATAGAATGCTTTTTTGTGGTTTTCTTGGTAAACTAACTTTGTTTCATCTCCTTCAATTTTATACAAATAAGCTGGACTAGCTACAGATAAAGCAAAACCAGCTTCGGCAGTACTAGAAAAAGCTCTAAAGTTTAATTTTGTATTATCTTTATCTATTTCAATTGGAAAAAGAACTTCACCTTTATTTAAAACACCGCCTGTTCCTGTTGAAGTTAAAAAAAAGAATCCTTCGTATCTTTTTACTATTTCTAAAGCACGAACATTTAAAGTAGAATCTTTAATTATTATACCTATCTCAACCTCAGTAAAATCTCTTGGCATGATAACATCCTCTTTTTTTTCGTCATCTTTTTTGCATGAAACTATTGATAATACGATAAAAATAATAAATAGAAAGTTTTTCATAAATTTTAAATTTATATAAAAGTAGGAAAGCTATACGAATAAACTCACAAACAAATACACAAATAAACATTTTAACTTACCTTTACAAGCAGGATTAACCATCAAAATATCTTGATTTTTAATTCAAATAAATATTAAAAATGAGATTACACAGAAATTTATGCTTTGCCACAGTCGATGGATTATTATTAATCTTTAACGAAGGAAAATATGCAGACAAAGTAGTACAACAACTGTTAAAACGCGATAAGCGTTGGGGAAGTAGAGACAGAGGTTTTGTTGCCGAAACCACTTACGATATTGTACGTTGGAAACGCCTATACGCCGAAATTGCAGATGTTAAAGAACCCTTTTCTCGTGACGATATATGGAGACTTTTTGCTGTTTGGGCAACACTAAAAGGTATTAAATTACCAGATTGGAAATATTTTGAAGGCACACCAACCAGAAAAATTAAAGGCCGTTTTGATGAGTTATCTAAAATTAGAAAAATTAAAGAATCTTTTCCAGATTGGATGGATGAGCTTATTGTTAGCGAATTAGGTGAAAAAGTTTGGAATAAAGAAGCTACAGTTTTAAACCAGCAAGCAGATGTTGTTTTAAGAGTAAATACACTAAAAACCACTAAAGAACAATTAAAGTCGGATTTATTCGATTTAGACCACGATACCGAAGAAATTAAAGGACATCCAAGCGCTTTAAAACTTAAAGAACGTGCTAACATTTTTACTACAGAAACTTTTAAAAATGGACATTTTGAAGTACAAGACGCCTCGTCTCAATTAGTTGCAGAATTTCTTGATGTTAAAAGAGGAATGAAAGTTGTAGACACATGTGCAGGTGCAGGTGGAAAAACACTGCATATTGCTGCCTTAATGGAAAATAAAGGACAAGTAATTGCAATGGATATTTATGAAAATAAATTAAAAGAACTAAAACGTCGTGCTAAACGTGCTGGAGCACATAACATAGAATTTAAAGTTATAGATTCTACAAAACCTATTAAAAAATTATATGATAAAGCAGACCGCGTTTTAATAGATGCACCTTGCTCTGGTTTAGGTGTTTTAAGAAGAAATCCCGATGCTAAATGGAAAATGCAACCAGAATTTATCGAGAAAATTAAAAAAATACAATTTGAGATTTTAAACAGCTATTCTAAAATGGTAAAACCTGGAGGAAAGTTAGTGTATGCTACTTGCTCTATTTTACCATCTGAAAACAATAAACAAGTTGACAAATTCTTAACAACAGACAATGGAAAAGAGTTTATTTTTTTAAAAGATAAGGTAATACTATCTCACGAATCTGGATTCGATGGGTTTTACATGGCATTATTAGAAAGAAGAGCACCAAATAAACAATAGTTATTATAAAACAAATTTAGTTACTCTTAGTAATTTTAATTTCCGTAATAAACTTTGCTCAATTAAAACCTACTGCTAGTTTACAAGCTTATTACCATGGTGTCTATTTTACAACAACTGGTCAAATTTTATCTAATGGTTTAGAAATAAAAATTAATTCTAATCTTAGTTCAACATATACTTATAGAGATATAAGAAATAGTTTTAAAATTATGGGATTAAACCCTACAGATTCTTCTAATAATAATATACTTTTATTATACGGCTTTGTAGAAAATAGTAATTATAGTTCTGTACAAACCGATAGAAGAATTAGAAATAAACAAGATTTTATAGGAAGAACTTGCCAGTATAATAGAGAACATGTTTTTGCTAAATCTAATACTAATCCAGAAATAGGAAGCGCAGGTATATTGATGTGTGTTAGGTATGGTAACAGATGTCTACTATAACTAAGCACTCGGAACAAAACAAAAAACTACAGATATGCTACAAAATCTATTACAATACAATGCAGAAAATCTTACATCTATTATAGAAGATAATCGTAATAACAATTTAGAAATGGTTTATGGTAATAGAAATCCATTTATCGATAATTCATCTATCGCTACTGTTATTTGAGGACTTGTAAATGCTTATAATCGATGGAAAAATTTATCTGTAGATGAATTTTTATTAAAAAATTATAAAATCTATCCAAATCCTGTAAGAGGAAATATTTTAAATATTGAAGTAAAACAAAACGCTAGTTTTGAAATTTACAAAATTTTTAAAAAGAGAAATTTAGAAGGTAATGCAACCCCAACAAACAAAGATGTTAATATGTCTCGATTAAATAAAGGTGTTTATATTTAAAAACCAACCTATTTAAATAGTGGCGTATCTAAAAAATTAATTTTAAGGATAAATTATTCTAAAATAATACTGCTAAAGGCAATTCTAAAAGAATCGGCTTTTTTATGGTTAATAACCACGTGAATAACTCTACAATTTAAGTATCATTTTTAGTAAAAAATTCTAACTAAAAAAGCTAAATTTGTGATTTAAAAAACAACTCAAACAACTATAAAATGATTCATTTCTTCGGAAACCAAAACAGTAAAATATTTGCTGTTCAAGCAACAAAAGAACTATCAACCAAAACCATCTCAAAATTGACATGGTTATTTACCAGCCCTGAACTTGTCTCAGGAGCTCCAAAAATTGAACAAGCATCTTTAGATGCTTTTTTTGTTGGACCAAGAGCAGCGATGATAACACCTTGGAGTACAAATGCTGTCGAAATTACCCAAAATATGGGAATAGATGGCATTATTAGAATTGAAGAATTTAAAAGTTGTAAGCAAGATTTCAAGGATTTCGATCCTATGATTTCTGAGAAATACAATGGCTTAAATCAAGAGTCTTTTACTATAAATATTGAACCTGAAGCGATTTTAAATATTGAGGATATTGCATCATACAACCAACAAGAAGGTTTAGCATTAAACAACGAAGAAATCGAGTATCTAGAAGGCGTTTCAAAAAAAATAGGAAGACCATTAACAGATTCTGAAGTGTTTGGTTTTTCGCAAGTAAATTCAGAACATTGTCGTCATAAAATTTTCAATGGCACATTTATTATAGATGGTGAAGAAAAAGAAACGTCACTTTTTAAACTAATAAAAGAAACATCTAAGCAGAATCCTAATACAATAGTTTCGGCATATAAAGATAATGTTGCCTTTATTAAAGGTCCAAAAGTGGAACAATTTGCTCCTAAAACAGCAGACAAACCAGACTATTACACAACTTTACAATATAAATCTGTAATCTCTTTAAAAGCAGAAACACACAATTTCCCAACAACAGTAGAGCCTTTTAATGGAGCTGCAACTGGTTCTGGAGGAGAAATTAGAGATAGATTGGCTGGAGGAAAAGGTTCACTTCCATTAGCTGGAACTGCAGTTTACATGACATCTTATTCTCGTTTAGAAGAAAATAGACCTTGGGAACAAAAAATGAAAGCTAGAGATTGGTTATACCAAACACCAATGGATATTTTAATAAAAGCAAGTAATGGCACTTCAGACTTTGGAAACAAATTTGGGCAGCCTTTAATTTGTGGTTCAGTTTTAACTTTTGAACATGAACAAAATGCAAGAAAGCTTGGTTTCGACAAAGTAATTATGCAAGCTGGTGGTATTGGTTATGGAAAAGCAGACCAAGCTATAAAAGACACACCAAAAACTGGAGACAAAATAGTAATTCTTGGTGGTGAAAATTATCGTATTGGTATGGGTGGCGCAGCAGTTTCATCTGCAGACACAGGAGAATTTGCTTCTGGAATAGAATTAAATGCTGTACAGCGTTCTAACCCAGAAATGCAAAAACGTGTTGCAAATGCAGTTCGTGGTATGGTAGAAAGTAAAGAGAATTCAATTGTTTCAATTCACGATCATGGCGCTGGCGGACATTTAAATTGTTTAAGCGAGTTAGTTGAAGATACTGGAGGAAAAATAGATTTAGACGCTTTACCTGTTGGCGATCCTACATTATCTGCTAAAGAAATAATTGGTAACGAATCTCAAGAACGCATGGGATTAGTAATTGCCAAAAAACATTTAGAAACGTTAAATAAAATTGCAGAAAGAGAACGTTCGCCAATGTATACTGTTGGTGATGTTACTGGAAACAATCGTTTTACTTTCGAATCTAAAACTAAAGGTTATAAGCCTATGGATTTAGCTTTAGAAGATATGTTTGGTAGCTCACCAAAAACCATATTAAACGATGTTACTGTAGATAGAAACTATAGTGATATATCTTACAATCCAGATAAATTTCACAGCTATTTAGACCAAGTTTTACAACTTGAATCTGTTGCTTGTAAAGACTGGTTAACTAATAAAGTAGACCGTTGTGTTGGTGGTAAAGTTGCCAAACAACAATGTGTTGGGGCATTGCAATTGCCATTAAATAACGTTGGTGTTATGGCACTAGATTTTAAAGGAAAAGAGGGTATTGCTACTTCAATAGGCCACTCACCTATTTCTGGATTAATTAATCCTGTAGCTGGAAGTCGCAATAGTATTACAGAAGCCTTAACAAATATTATCTGGGCACCATTAAAAGATGGATTACAATCCGTTTCATTATCTGCGAACTGGATGTGGCCTTGTAAAAATGAAGGTGAAGATGCACGTTTATATGAAGCTGTGCAAGCCATTTCAGAATACGCTATAGATTTAGGAATTAATGTTCCAACAGGAAAAGATTCGTTGTCTATGAAACAAAAGTATCCTGATGGAGATGTAATTTCACCAGGAACAGTAATTATTTCTGCAGCTGGAAATTGTAACGCTATTTCTAATGTTGTGGAACCTATTCTACAAAAAAATGGTGGTAATATTTATTACATTAATGTCTCTCAAGACGAATTTAAATTAGGAGGAAGTTCTTTTGCACAAATATTAAACAAAGTTGGTAATGATGCCCCAAATGTAAAGGATTCTGCATTTGTAAAAAATGTGTTTAATACTATTCAAAAACTAATAACAGATAAACAAATAGTTGCAGGACACGATGTTGCATCTGGTGGGTTAATTACTACTTTGTTAGAACTATGCTTTGCAGATAATAATCTTGGTGCGCAATTAGATGTTACCGATTTAGCTGAAAAAAATTCAACAAAATTATTATTTTCAGAAAATTCAGGTATTGTTTTTCAGTCTAAAGATTCATCAATTGAAAAGATATTGACTGATGCAAATATTGAATATTTTAACATAGGAAAAGTAACAAAAAACGACACACTTAACATAATTAACAATGCTGAGGTTTTTACAATGACAGTGTCTCGTTTGCGAGATGTTTGGTACAAAACATCTTATCTTTTAGACCAAAAACAAACGGCAAATAATCTAGCTGAATCACGTTACAATAATTATAAAAATCAGCCATTAAAATATACTTTTCCAAAACATTTTACAGGAAAACTAGAAGACGTCATTTCGAACGCTGGGAAGCAATCTTTTAAAAATGTTGAGATTGTCACGTCGGAAACCCCTCGAAATGAGAATAAGCGTCCTAAAGCAGCAATACTTCGCGAAAAAGGCTCAAATTCTGAACGTGAAATGGCAAACGCCATGTATTTAGCAGGTTTTGATGTAAAAGATGTACACATGACCGATTTAATTTCTGGTCGTGAAGATTTAAAAGACATTCAGTTTTTAGGAGCTGTTGGTGGTTTTAGTAATTCTGATGTTTTAGGTTCTGCAAAAGGTTGGGCTGGAGCCATTAAATACAACGAAAAAGCGAATAAGGTTATTAATAATTTCTTTAATCGTGAAGATACATTGTCTGTTGGCATATGCAATGGTTGCCAATTATTTATGGAATTAGACTTAATAAATCCTGAACACGATGTGCATGGAAAAATGATACATAACGATTCTAAAAAGCACGAAAGTGCCTTTACTTCTGTAGCAATTCAAAAAAACAATTCTGTAATGTTATCCACCTTAGAAGGCTCAACTTTGGGCGTTTGGATTTCTCATGGAGAAGGTAAATTTAACCTTCCCAAAAAAGAAAAACAATATAATATTGTTGCTAAATATGGTTATGAAAATTACCCTAACAATCCTAACGGATCAGACTTTAATACCGCCATGTTGTGCGATAAAACTGGAAGACACTTGGTAACTATGCCACATATTGAACGTTCTACATTTCAATGGAATTGGGCTAATTATCCAACAAATAGAAAAGACGAAGTTTCACCTTGGCTTGAAGCGTTTGTTAATGCTAGACTATGGATTGAAAAACAATAACTAGAATTAAAATTAGCATTAAAAAACTTTTATTAAGGTCTATTATAAATTAAATTTAGCAATTTATAGATAGAAAGCAAACTTGTAATAAATAAAAAGAACACCTATAAATAAAAGTTTTTACCTCCTGTTTTTTGCAGATAAGACTCTAAATAAAGCACTTAAAACCAAATGATTAATCTGTATTTAAGCTATAAATAACAACACTTTATCGAACTCATTTTCCTATATACAATTAAAATTTTAATACCAAAAAAAAAATTATATATTTGTTTAATACTAAAAATTAAAAGCAAACAAGTTTAAACCTATGGCCTCATTAAATACATATGCACCAGTTCTTGGATTGCGAAAAGCAAAACACTTACTAAGAAGAGCAACATTTAATTTTTCTAAAATTAATATTAATGCTGTAGCTTCAATGACAGCATCTGAAGCGTTAGATTTTTTGAGTGTTGACACAGATTATAAAATATCAGAACCTCAAGATCCTAAAGCAGATGGCTTTTGGACGAGTTCTAGTGAAAACCCTTCATCTTTTTCTTCTCAAGGAAGAAAAAGAAACTACATAGGCGCATGGTGGTGGTATAATGGCATTAAAGAAATAACGATTAAACATAAATTATCATTTTTTCTTTTTACTAGCTTTACAGCAAGTAAAAATGGCTCTGGAGCAGCTACTTTTCACTTTGATTACTTGCGTTTATTAGATTTTTATGCTATGGGTAATATAAAAACCTTTGCAAAAAAAGTAACACTTGATAATGCAATGTTAGATTATTTAGACAATACTAATAATAACGCTAATAATCCAAATGAAAATTACGCTAGAGAATTTCTAGAATTATTTACTATTTTAAAAGGCCCGCAAATAGGCGCTGGTAATTATACAAATTATACTGAAATAGATGTACAACAAGCAGCTAGAGTATTAACTGGTTTTAAAAAGAAAATTGACAGATCTATAATAGATCCAGATACAAATTTGCCTAAAGGAGTAAATAAACAAAATAGGCACGACTCAGGTGATAAAACATTTAGTAGTGCTTTTGGTAATCAAACTATTATAGGGAGATCTACTCAAAATGGTATGGATCAAGAACTAGATGATTTTGTTGACATGATTTTCTCTCAAGAAGAAACAGCAAAAGCATACTGTAGAAAGTTATATCGCTATTTTGTTAAAAGCGAATGGGATAGCACTGTTGAGAACGATATTATTATACCTCTTGCCCAACAATTAATTTCTAATAACTTTGAAATATTACCTGTAGTAACTACTTTACTAACTAGTGAACATTTTTATGATGAAGATGATAGTGACAATACAAATCAAATAATAGGGTCTATAGTTAAAAGTCCTCTACAACTAACGAACGAAGTAATTACTCTATTTAATGTTGACTTACCAGACCCCAATACATCAGCTCTAGATTTTTATCATAATTTCTTTAATAGATTTATGTCAAATATTTTTTTACCAAGATCTGGAATGAGTTTTTTCGATCCAGATAGTGTAGCTGGTTATCCCGCGCATTATCAAGAACCAGATTTTGATAGACTTTGGTTTTCCTCAAACACAATAATATCTCGTTATAAGTTTGTAGAAAGCCTTATTAGAGGTAAAAATACAATCTCTTCAAACGCCAATATTAAAGTGGTTTTAGATACTGTTCTTTTTGTTGAAAATAATATAGAGGATCCAAACAACATAACAAGTTTGGTAACAGAAATCTCAAAACTTATGTATCCAGAAGATATTGATACCGATAGAATAAATTATTTTGCTAGTATTACATTAGATGGTTTCCCAGACTTTTATTGGACAAGCGCGTGGACTGAGTACATAAATAGTGGAGATGATAATGTTGTAAGAGTTAGATTAAACGCACTAATTACTAGCATGGTTAATGCTCCGGAATTTCAATTAATGTAATTAAAAAAATCAAATGAAAAGAAGAAATTTTATTAAACTTTCTGCAAGTGCTGCAGCTATTGGGTTACTTCCTCTTGAATTAAATGCAATGCTAAAGCAATTATCTATCAACCCATGTGATTTTTCTAATAGAAAATTAGTGTTAGTGAATTTAGCGGGTGCAAATGATGGACTGAACACATTAATACCAATTAACCAATATGATATCTATAGCTCACTTAGGCCCAATATAAAAGTTGGAAATTCTGGAACAAATGGTTACATTACATTAGATAGTACGTTACCAGACAATCAACAAATAGGACTAAATCCTGCATTAACAGGCTTTAAATCACTTTACGATCAAGGATGGATGCGTATCCTTCAATCCGTTGGCTATCCATCCTCAAACAAAAGCCATTTTACCTCTACAGATTTATATTTAACTGGGAATGATGGTAATAGTTGGTTAAATGGAGAAACCTCAGGATGGATAGGACGTTACATGGAGCTTTTTTATCAAAATGAATTAAATGCTAATTATCCACTAGCAGTAGAAATAGGCTCTAATAAAACTTCATTAGGTTTCCACGGAGAAAACGAACATGGAATGTCTATAAATATTACAGGACAAGATCCTGCTGGTTTTTATTCTATTTTAAATGGTTTATCTGGTCAAGCTCCAACAAATATTCCAAATTCAGATTACGGTATTGAATTAGATTATATAATACAAACAGACGCTCTTTCTAACCAATATTCGCAAACTATTTCTGGGGCTTTTAATAATGGTACAAACTCAGGTACTTACCAAGATACAGATTTATCAAATCAATTAAAAACTGTCGCTAAACTAATTAGTGGCGGGTTAGATTCTAAAGTATATATGGTAAGAATATCTGGTTTTGATACACATAATGGCCAAATAGAAGACTCTGGAAATCCAAATGGAAAACACTATAACTTATTGCAAGATTTATCTTCATCAGTAGAATCTTTTTTAACAGATTTAAATAACCAAGGATTAGCAGAAGATATTGTAGGACTTACTTTTTCTGAATTTGGAAGAAAAGCCGCAGAAAACGGAAGTTTAGGCACAGACCATGGTGAAATATCACCAATGTTTGTCTTTGGTAAGCCAATTGAGGGTGGCGTTTCTGGTACAAATCCAGATTTACAAGAAGCTACTAATAATAACAATTACCAAATTGAAACTGTTCAGCATGATTATCGCCAAACCTTTGGTACTATTTTACAAAACTTCCTGGGTGTATCAAGTACAATAATTGATAGTACGTTTTTTGACCACACTAACAACACTAGTTTTAATTCTAAAAAAATAGAAGAATTAATAAAAGATACTCATAAAGTACCTGCAAGTTGTTATGATGACACTTTAAGTTTAGATACGTTAGAAATAAATAGTATTAAATTATATCCAAACCCTTTTAAAACAGATGTGATATTAAAAGGAAAAGAAGATTTAAGTGGCGTATATCAAATTTACGATCTTACAGGAAAACATATTCAATCGGGTAAAGTAGAAACAGATATTACAAATTCCACTCGTATTAATTTACAAAATTTAGCTAATGGAATATACTTGTTTAGACTACAAACAAAAACTAAAGTCAAAACATTTAAAATTATAAAAGAATAATTTAGCAAATTACTATTATTTTATTATTTAAATCTCTTAAAAACTATTTGTAATTATACTTAGTTTATAGAATAGTTAGTTATTAAATTAACTTAACAGAGCGTAAATTTCCACTATTTATCAATTAGCAGAGGAGCTTTTTAACAGTTCCTTTTTTTGTTAAATATTTAAAATAAAATTAAAACCCTTACTTTGCAATACCTATAATTCCATATTTAAATTAATGACAGAGATTACACGCCTTTTCGATTTTCCATATTATCAGCTTGAAAAACACAATCTTGATGCTGCTTTAGTTACCAAATATGATGGAGAATGGACACCAATGTCAACTATGGAATACTTAAATAAAGCTAATGCTGTAAGTCGAGCATTACTTAAAATGGGTGTTAAAAAAAACGATAAAATTGCTATAATTTCTTCAACTAATAGAACAGAATGGAATATAATGGATATTGGTGTGCTTCAAGTAGGTGCTCAAAACGTACCTATTTATCCTACAATTTCTTCAAAAGATTATGAATTTGTACTAAACCACAGTGGTTCTACCTATTGCTTTGTTAGCGATGAAGAAGTATTAGCAAAAGTGAATAAAATAAAAGCAAATACTCAATTAAAAGAAATCTATTCTTTTAATACAATTGATGGCTGTAAACATTATTCTAAATTATTCGAACTTGGTAAAGATGAGAGCAATCAAGAAGAAGTTGAAGATAGAAAAAAAAATGTTAAACCAGAAGAATTAGCAACTATTATCTACACTTCTGGTACAACAGGAAAACCTAAAGGTGTCATGCTATCTCACGATAATATTACAAGCAACGTTTTAAATAGTGTTGAGAGATTACCGCTTTCTGGTAAAAACCCAAGAGTATTAAGCTTCTTACCTATTTGTCATATTTTTGAGCGTGTTCTTATTTATATATACCAACATGCTGGTGTTTCAATCTATTATGCTGAAGGTATAGATAAAATTGGAGACAATGCTAAAGAAATAAAGCCCAATTTAATGAGTGTTGTTCCACGGCTATTAGAAAAGGTTTACGATAAAATTTTTGCTAAAGGTGCAGAGTTAACTGGAATAAAAAGCAAACTCTTTCACTGGGCAATTGCTCTTGGAGAAGAATGGGAACCTTATGGAATAAATGGAGCTTGGTATAACTTTAAACTTAGTATTGCTAACAAATTAATTTTTAGCAAATGGAGAGAAGCACTTGGCGGAGAACTAACAACAATGGTATCTGGCTCTGCACCTTTACAAGTGCGCTTATCTCGTATTTTTTCTGCAGCAGGAATGCAAGTGATGCAAGGTTATGGTCTTACAGAAACCTCACCTGTAGTATCGGTAGAAATGTATAAAAACAAAAACTTTAAATTAGGAACAGTTGGAAAACCTATTAAAGGTGTAGAAGTTAAAATAGCAGAAGATGGAGAGATCTTAGTTAAAGGTCGAAACGTAATGATGGGCTACTATAAAGATCCAGAAAAAACGGCAAGTGTAATGACTGGAGAGTACTTTCACACAGGTGATAAAGGAGATATTGACCACAGTGGTTTTCTCAAAATTACTGGTCGTAAAAAAGAAATGTTTAAAACTTCTGGTGGTAAATATGTTATTCCGCCATTATTAGAAAACGAATTAAAACAATCACGATTTATAGAACAAGTTATGGTCGTTGGTGAAGGCGAAAAAATGCCCGCTGCAATTATTCAACCTAATTTCGATTTTATAAAAGAATGGATAGATAGAAAAAATAAAAACATCGAAAAAACTGGAGAAGCAATTGCAAATTCTCAAGACATAAAAGACCGTATTCAGCTTGAAGTAGATACTTGCAACAAAAAGTTTGGCAAATGGGAACAAATAAAGCGTTTTGAGCTCACGCCAGACGTTTGGTCTATAGATGGAGGGCACTTAACACCTACCATGAAAATGAAACGATCTATTATAAAAAACATCTATCAAAATCTTTATGATAAAATCTATCGCTGTTAAAATTTTTATAGACATACAAATACTAATTTAAAACAAAAACAACACGTAAAATCAAGATTATTAGTATTTTAAGTGCTATATTAGCAACTATAATGTTCAACATATTTTAAAATGAAAAAATTAATAGTTAATCTTCTAATTTTATTAAGTTTTGCGTCATTCGCACAAGAAAAGTACCAAAAAGCAAAAATTTATTATAGTTCTCAAAATGATTTTAAGCAATTATCAGATTTAGGTTTAGCTTTAGACCATGGTAATCATAAAAAAAATGTTTTTTTTGAATCTATATTTTCAGTAAAAAATATAAATTTAATAAAACAAGAAGGCTTTAAAGTTGAAATTATAATAGATGATGTTCAAAAACAATACATCAATCAAAATAATCCTTCTCACAAATCGTACGTTTCAAAAAAGCAAAAAAAAAACCCTAGTTGTTCTAATAACGACATTTCTTACGTTACACCTGTAAATTTTAATAACGGTTCTATGGGTGGTTTTTTAACCTATTCTGAAATGCTTCAGGAATTGGATGATATGAAAACAGCATATCCTAATCTTATTACAACAAGAGAAGATATAAGTACATTTACTACCTTTGAAGGTAGAAAACTACAATATGTAAAAATTTCTGATAATCCAACATCTAATGAAACAGCTTCAGAGGAGCAGGTATTATACACTGCAATTCATCATGCTAGAGAACCAATGTCACTTCAGCAAACAATTTTTTACATGTGGTATTTATTAGAAAATTATGACACTAGTGCAGAAATAAAAGCTATCGTAGATAATACAGAACTATTTTTTGTTCCTTGTATAAATCCTGATGGCTATATATATAATGAAGCTACAAACCCTAATGGTGGTGGGTTATGGAGAAAAAACAGGAGAAATAATGGAGGCTCATTTGGTGTTGATAATAATAGAAATTACTCTTATGTAAAACCTAATGGAACAGAAGTATGGAATACACAAGGAACATCAGGACCAAATGGAGAAACTTATGCTGGTGCTAATGTATTTTCTGAACCCGAAAATCAAGCAATAAGATGGTTGGTAGAACAAAATAATTTTAAAATAGCATTAAACGCTCATAGTTATAGTAATCTATTATTATTACCGTATGGTTATGCTGAAAATCAACCCACTCCAGACGAATCACTATTTAAATCTATTTCTGAGTATATGGTTCAGAAAAATGAATATTCAAACATTATGGCTTCAGAATTATATGCAGCAGCAGGAGGTAGTGATGACTTTATGTATGGAGTAATTAATAAAGTTGGTGGTGGTGTAAGAAATAAAACATTTGCAATGACTCCAGAAATTGGAAAAAATTTCTGGCCACCAGCTTCTCAAATAAATACTATATGTAAAGATATGTTATTTTTAAATATTTCTGCTGCTCAAATTGCTGGTAATGCAGCAAATATAAAAGATAATTCTAATTTCTTTATAGATACTACATCTCCTTCATCAAGCTACACAATCAAGCGTATTGGACTAACAGATGGTGATTTCACAGTCTCAATCAATCCTATAACTTCAAATATTATGTCTGTTGGAGCTCCAATAAATCATAATGGATTAGAGCTAGAAGAAGAACAATCTAATACTATAATTTTAAATCTTAACTCTAGTATTAACCCAGGCGACACTGTTAGTTATGATCTTGTTGTAAACAATGGTTTCTACGATAAAAAAACTAGAATAACAAGAACTTTTGGCTCTACTACTACAATTCTAAATGAGTCTGGAAACGATACATCAACAAATTGGACTACTAGTTCTTGGGGAATATCTACCACAGAATTTAATACACCTAGTAGTTCTATTACAGACTCTCCAACTGGAAATTATAGTGCTAATTCAGACAATACAATTTCATTACTTAATAGTCTTGATTTAACAGTAGCAAATAATGCCACATTATCTTTTTATGCTAAATGGAGTATTGAAAAAGATTATGATTATGTGCAAATACAAGTCTCTACAGATTCTGGTTCTAGTTGGATACCACAATGTGGAAATTTTACCACTATTGGTTCATCTAACCAATCTGGAGCAAGTAATGAGCCGTTATATGATGGTAAAAATAATGATTGGGTTCTAGAAACCATAGACTTAAGTGATTATTTAGGCAATACTATACTAATTCGCTTTCTATTACATTCCGACGGTGCTGTTCAAGAAGATGGGTTTTATTTTGATGATTTAAAGGTAACAATTATAAATACAGGTAGTTTAAGTACACCAGATTTTATGCAAAATAACTTTACAATCTATCCTAATCCTGTTAAATACAAACTAAATATCAATACCAATGCTTTAAATTATGATTATAGACTCTATACTATACATGGACAGCTTATTAAAGAAAATGAAAATAATAGCGAATCTACTGTAGTAGAATATTCTAATTTACCAAATGGCATATATATACTTGATATAGAACACGATAAAGGTTTTAAAAAATTTAAAATAATAAAAGAATAAGCTTTTTTATTCTATAAATAAATATTTAAACAAATATTTTACTTCTTATAAATAAAACTGAATAATGCAATAAAACGATTGCAAAAAGAACTTTATTATTCTGTATTCACAATTTATTTAGAATGCTAAATTCAAATATAGCGAAAATTATTATGCATGCATAATAATTTTCGCTATATTTGAATTCGCAACTCTACCCAATTTAATTTTAATGAAAGAAAAAACCATAGATTATTTACTACGCACTACTTGGTTAGCAGTAAATAAAATGTATAATGAAGAAGCAGCCAAGTTCGACTCTACAATGGCAACTGGTTTTACTTTGCTAAGTATAGATCCTGAAAATGGAACCCCATCAACCTCTCTAGGCCCAATAATGGGAATGGAAGCTACTAGCCTATCTCGTATTTTAAAAAAAATGGATGAACTTGGTTTAATAGAACGTAAGCCAAATCCAGAAGATGGTCGTGGTGTTTTAATTCATTTAACAGAATTTGGAAGAGAAAAAAGAGAGTACTCTAGAGAACGGGTTTTAACGTTTAATGAAACTATTAAACAACACGTTTCTGAAGAAAAATTACAACATTTTCAAGAGGTTACAGAAACAATAAACGAATTAATATCAAATAAAAAAATATACAATCAAAAAGAACACATTTTAAAATAAGATGAGCAAACGTAGAATTAAAAAAATAGCCATTATTGGATCAGGAATTATGGGAAGCGGTATCGCTTGTCATTTTGCCAATATTGGTGTTGATGTTTTATTATTAGACATCGTACCAAAAGAACTTAACGCAAAAGAAAAAGCAAAAGGCCTAACTTTAGAAGACAAAGTTGTTAGAAATAGATTAGTTAATGAGGCTTTAACATCTTCAATTAAATCGAAACCAGCACCACTCTACCACACGTCATTTCAAAATCGTATCACTACTGGAAATCTAGAAGATGATATTACTAAAGTAAAAGACGTGGATTGGATTATGGAGGTTGTAGTTGAAAGACTAGATATTAAGCAACAAGTTTTTGAAAAATTAGACAAATACAGAACTCCAGGAACTTTAATTACATCAAATACCTCTGGTATTCCTATAAAGTTTATGAGTGAAGGTCGTAGTGAAGATTTTCAGAAACACTTCTGCGGAACACACTTTTTTAATCCCGCACGTTACTTAAAATTATTCGAAATTATTCCTGGCCCAAAAACCGATGCCTCCGTTTTAGAATTCCTAAGTGGTTATGGAGAACAATTTTTAGGAAAAACATCTGTAATTGCTAAAGATACACCTGCATTTATTGGAAATAGAATTGGAATTTTTAGTATTCAAAGTTTATTTCACGCAGTTAAAGATTTAGATTTAACAGTTGAAGAAGTCGATAAATTATCAGGTCCAGTTATCGGTCGCCAAAAATCGGCAACTTTTAGAACTGTAGATGTCGTGGGATTGGATACTTTAGTTCACGTTGCTAACGGCATTAGAGAAAACTGCCTAAAAGACGAACGTTTAGAACTATTTAAATTACCAGATTTCATCAATACGATGATGGAAAATAAATGGTTAGGAAGTAAAACAGGACAAGGGTTTTATAAAAAAATCAGAAAAGAGGATGGCTCTTCAGAGATATTGACTTTAGATTTAAATACGTTAGAATATCGTGAATCTAAGCGTGCAAAATTTGCCACATTAGAATTAACTAAAACAATTGATAATGTTGCAGATCGCTTTAAAGTATTAGTAAAAGGAAAAGATAAAGCCGGAGAGTTTTACAGAAAGACTTTCGCTGCCTTATTCGCTTATGTTTCAAATCGTATTCCTGAAATTTCAGATGAACTTTATAAAATTGACGATGCTATGAAAGCTGGTTTTGGCTGGCAACATGGGCCTTTCCAAATTTGGGATGCCATTGGTGTAGAAAAAGGTATCGAAATGATGGCTGCTGAGGGTTTAAAACCTGCTGACTGGGTTCATGATATGATTGCTTCTGGTAGTGATAGCTTCTATTCTATTATAGATGGTGCAACATATTTCTATAATATTTCAAGAAAAGAACAAACTAAAATCCCTGGACAGGACTCATTTATTATATTAGATAATATCCGCAAAACCACAGAAGTTTTCAAAAACTCTGGTGTTTCTGTTCAAGATTTAGGCGATGGCATTCTTAATGTAGAATTCCAATCTAAAATGAACACTATTGGTGGCGACGTTTTAGCAGGATTAAATAAAGCTATTGATATGGCCGAAAGAGATTTTGCTGGATTAATAGTTGGTAATCAAGGTCCAAACTTCTCGGTTGGCGCTAATATAGGTATGATTTTTATGATGGCAGCCGAACAAGAATACGATGAGCTTAACGCAGCAATCAAGTATTTCCAAGATACAATGATGCGTATGCGTTATTCTTCAATTCCTACAATTTCTGCACCGCATGGTATGGCACTTGGTGGTGGTTGCGAGATTTCATTACACGCAGACAAAATTGTAGCAGCAGCAGAAACGTATATGGGACTTGTAGAATTTGGTGTTGGTGTTATTCCTGGTGGTGGAGGTTCTAAAGAAATGTCTTTAAGAGCTTCAGACACCTTTAAAAAAGGTGATGTACAATTAAATACACTTCAAGAATACTTTTTAACTATTGGTATGGCAAAAGTATCTACTTCTGCTTACGAGGCTTTCGACCTAGGTCTTATGCAAAAAGGAAAAGATATTGTTGTAGTTAATAAGGATCGCCAAATTGCAATAGCAAAAGCACACGCTAAATTAATGGCAGATGCAGGTTATACACAATTAGTAAAACGTACTGATGTAAAGGTACTTGGTAAAAAAGCCTTGGGTATGTTTATGGTAGGTACAAATTCTATGAAAGATTCTAAATATATATCTGAACACGATATGAAAATTGCAAACAAATTAGCATACGTTATGGCTGGTGGAGATTTATCTGAACCAACTTTAGTAAGTGAGCAATACTTATTAGACCTAGAGCGCGAAGCTTTCCTTTCGCTTTGTACAGAACGTAAGACTTTAGAACGCATTCAGCACATGTTAACGAAAGGGAAACCGCTTAGAAATTAGAACCAAGAAACAGTAATAAATAATCCAAGATATAAGTCTTGTTTGTGTCTTAATTCTATTAATCTTAAAAAAACAAATGAAAACAGCATATATAGTAAAAGCATACAGAACTGCAGTTGGTAAAGCATCAAAAGGAGTATTCCGTTTTAAAAGAACAGATGAATTGGCAGCAGAAACCATTAAATACATGATCAAGGAATTGCCAGGTTTAGACCTAAAACGTATTGACGATGTTATAGTTGGTAACGCCATGCCAGAAGGTGCTCAAGGTTTAAATATGGCAAGATTAATCTCGCTCATGGGATTAGAAATTGTCGATGTACCAGGAGTAACCGTTAACCGTTTTTGCTCTTCTGGAGTAGAAACTATTGCTATGGCAACTGCAAAAATACAAGCTGGAATGGCAGAATGTATTATTGCTGGTGGAGCAGAAAGTATGAGTAGCGTACCTATGACGGGTTTTAAACCAGAATTAAATTACGATGCCATTGTAAAAGCAGGTCATGAAGATTATTATTGGGGCATGGGAAATACTGCGGAAGCCGTTGCTAACCAATTTAATGTGTCTCGCGAAGACCAAGATGAGTTCGCCTATAACTCTCACATGAAAGCTTTAAGAGCGTTGGCAGAAAATCGTTTTCAAAATCAAATTGTACCCATCGAAGTAGAACAAACTTATATTGATGCTAATGGAAAGAAAGCGACAAAATCCTATACTGTAACTAAAGACGAAGGGCCACGTGCAGGTACAAACAAAGAAGCTTTAGCTAAACTTAGACCCGTATTTGCTATTGGCGGAAGTGTAACTGCTGGTAACTCATCGCAGATGAGTGATGGCGCAGCATTTGTAATGGTAATGAGTGAAAACATGGTTAAAGAATTAAATCTTGAACCAATTTCAAGATTAGTAAACTATGCAGCAGCTGGTGTAGAGCCTCGCATTATGGGAATTGGACCAGTAAAGGCCATCCCAAAAGCATTAAAACAGGCAAGTTTAAAACAAGATGACTTATCGCTTATCGAATTAAATGAGGCGTTCGCTTCCCAATCGTTAGCTGTAATAAGAGAATTAAATTTAAATCCAGATATTATAAACGTAAACGGAGGCGCCATTGCCTTAGGTCATCCATTAGGTTGTACAGGAGCCAAACTCTCAGTACAGTTATTTGATGAAATGCGTAAACAAAATATGCAAGGCAAGTACGGTGCAGTAACTATGTGCGTGGGAACAGGTCAAGGTGCTTGTGGTATTTTTGAATTTTTAAACTAGAAGCAACATGAGAAAAACCAATAGACAAGACTAAAAAGTAACTATGTATAATTTTAAGAAATTAAAGATTTGGTTTAAAAGTATCGTGATTGTTGTTAAATCTTATAAAATTACACGAAGCTTTCCAAAGTATGAAACCTATGGATTGATGAGTAAAATCAATAGATACGCAGTTTCCATTCCTTCTAATATTTCTGAAAGAACTAGTAAAAGTTCAAACAAACAATTTGCAAATTATTTAGAGTATAGCTTAGGTTCTGCTTTTGAATGGGAAACACAATTAAATGTCACTTTTAACGGAAATTATATTACTGGCGAAAAATTTAACAAATTAGAAAACAAAATAAAACAAATTAAAAAGATGATAACAAGTTTCAAGTCTGGACTAAAAAAGTCTTAACTCTTGGCTCTAAAATCTTTATTATAAATAAAATGATTTCAAGTTTCAAATTTAGACTTAAACAATCTTGATTCTTGGTTCTTGAATCTACTAATCTAAAATAAAATGGCGACAACAGAAAAAGACATACTAAGAGGAGGTCAATTCCTAGTAAAAGAAACAAATTGCGAAGACGTATTCACACCTGAAGATTTTTCAGAAGAACAACTAATGATGAAAGCTTCGGTAATAGAGTTTAATGATCGTGAGATTATTCCTTTTAAAGCAAGATTTGAAGCAAAAGATTATGCATTAACAGAAGAGGTTATGCGTAAAGCTGGTGAAATGGGATTTTTAGGTGTTGCGGTTCCTGAGACTTATGGTGGCATGGGAATGGGCTTTGTATCTACATGTTTAACCTGCGATTACATATCTTCTGGCACAGGTTCTTTTAGTACTGCCTTTGGCGCGCATACGGGAATTGGTACGATGCCAATAACATTGTACGGTACAGAAGCTCAAAAACAAAAATATGTTCCCAAATTAGCTTCAGGTGAAGAATTTGGTGCTTACTGTTTAACTGAACCTGGTGCAGGCTCTGATGCTAATTCTGGTAAAACAACAGCGGCACTTTCTGCAGACGGAAAAAACTATAAAATTAACGGTCAAAAAATGTGGATTTCTAACGCTGGTTTTTGTAGTGTTATGATTGTTTTTGCTCGTATCGAAGATGATAAAAACATTACTGGTTTTATTATAGAAAATGACGCTTCTAATGGCATTACAATGGGTGAGGAAGAACATAAATTAGGAATCCGCGCATCTTCTACACGCCAAGTATTCTTTAATGATACCGTTGTACCCATTGAAAATATGCTAGCTGGACGTGGCGAAGGTTTTAAAATTGCAATGAATGCTTTAAATGTTGGTCGTATAAAATTAGCAGCTGCATGTTTAGATTCGCAAAGAAGAATATTAACAGCTTCTGTAAATTATGCAAATGAAAGAAAGCAATTTAAAACACCAATTGCCGACTTTGGAGCTATAAAAATGAAATTAGCAAAAATGGCTGCCGATGCTTATGCTGGAGAATCTGCAACTTACAGAGCTGCTAAGAATATTGAAGACCGTATAGCTCTACGTCATGCTGCTGGTAATACACACCAAGAAGCAGAACTTAAAGGTGTAGAAGAATATGCTATTGAATGTTCTATTTTAAAAGTAGCAGTATCTGAAGATGTACAAAATTGTGCAGATGAAGGCATTCAAATTTTTGGTGGTATGGGCTTCTCTGAAGAAACACCAATGGAAGCTGCTTGGAGAGATGCGCGTATTGCTAGAATTTATGAAGGTACAAACGAAATCAACCGTATGCTAACCGTAGGCATGTTAGTTAAAAAAGCTATGAAAGGCCATGTAGATTTATTAGGTCCCGCATCAAAAGTACAAGAAGAACTCATGGGTATTCCTTCATTTGAAACACCAAATTACTCTGAGTTATTTTCCGAAGAAAAGGAAATGATTAAAAAACTTAAAAAAACATTTCTAATGGTTGCTGGAGGAGCCGTACAAAAATACGGTCCGCAATTAGAAGACCACCAGCAGCTATTAATTGCTGCAGCTGATATTTTGATTGAAATTTATATGGCAGAGTCGGCTATTTTAAGAACGGAAAAAAATGTAAAACGCTCTAGTGAAGCAGAGCAATCTGTTCAAATTGCCATGGCAAAGCTTTATTTATATCATGCCGTAGATATAGTTGAAGAAAAAGGAAAAGAAAGCATCATTTCTTTTGCTGAGGGCGATGAGCAACGCATGATGCTTATGGGATTAAAACGCTTTACAAAGTACGCAAACTACCCAGATATAGTAGATTTACGTATTGAAATTGCTGAAAAAGTGAAGACCGAGAATAGGTATTGTTTCTAAGTTAGATTATAACAAAATAGTTAAACCGCTTTAATCTAAGGCGGTTTTTTTTATAACAAATAGTTAAACCTACAGTAAAATAGAGTTCTCGCAAACCAAACTGATTTTGTGAAATACTATTAGAATTACTAAAAATTGAGAAAAAAATGAGTATTAAATATATTAGTTAAAGAGGCTCTTAAAAATAATTTTAGAGCATTTATAATAAAAAGATACGTTAAATAATGTATTGTTATTTCGTTTACTACTATCTAAAAAGACAGTTTTTACAGATTCTAATTCTAAATTGACTCTGTTTTTTTAGGGGTCAAAACAATTCCGCCAGTGCTTTGTCCTACTTTATTTCTATAATTTTTTACCATTACAATAAGTTTTTGGTGTTCTATTTGTTTTTTGTAAGGTTTTTTTTCGACAGGGTTGTTTTTGTTGTTTCATAAGTGACTGTAATTAAAAGTTAATTTTTAGTCAAACTATTTCAGGAAAGTACATTATTCTAATTGGTTGCCAAAAAATGAATACCAATTAAATCATAGACCACATTTTAATCTTTTATGAAAAAAAAGCCAGACGAAACCCTCCAGATTCTAAAGAAACCATTTGGATTCCAATACTATTAAAGCAAATTTATAGTCATAAAAACTAAATAATATATTGTAAATTAGTAATTAATACCTATTTTTGCACCCAATTTTGGGTTAACCTCTGGCGATATACGTGAATGTTGTTCTGAATAAATTTTAAAAACTATAAAGATGGAATCTTTAATTAAATTTGTACAAGACGAGTTTGTACCAAAAAAAGACTTTGCTGAATTTTCTGCTGGTGATACAATTACAGTATACTACGAAATTCGTGAAGGTGAAAAAAGTAGAATACAGTTTTTTAGAGGTGTTGTATTACAAAGAAGAGGCTCTGGATTAACAGAAACTTTTACAATTAGAAAAATGTCTGGAACAATTGGTGTAGAACGTATCTTCCCAGTTAATTTGCCTGCATTACAAAAGATTGAAATTAACAAAAAAGGGCAAGTGCGTCGCGCTAGAATCTTTTACTTTAGAGGTCTTACTGGTAAAAAAGCTAGAATTAAAGAAGCGAGAAGAAAATAATCTTCTTCTTCTATATAACATTAAAAGCCCATCTTAATTAAGATGGGTTTTCTACGTTATAAATAATCGTTAATAACATTGGTTTATAAGTGGTTGATAAGTGAAAAACTGCATTATAAGATGATAACTAATCTTCTAAATCAATTTATTCGTATATCCGTAATTAGTTTTATTATGTAGATTAAAGATTATCCTTATTTTTGATAAAACATTTCAAAATTTATGGATACCATTTTAAGCTTTCTATCAAACATCTCTTGGTGGTTATGGGTTATTATTGCATTATTAGTTGTCGCTATTCGCGATATTATACAGCGCAACCATACTATTAATCATAATTACCCAATAGTTGGACATATTCGTTATTGGTTTGAAAGTATTGGTCCAGAAATAAGACAATACTTTATTGCAAATAATAGAGAAGAATTGCCTTTTAACCGTATTGAACGAGGTTGGATTTACGCATCTTCTAAAAACGAAAACAACTACGAAGGTTTTGGTACAGATCGCGATATTTATGCGCACCAACATATATTTATTAATAATGCAATGCTGCCATATAAAGTGGAAGACAACCATGTAAATGCAAAAGATACTAGTTTTTTACCATGTGCTAAAATTATTGGTTTACACAACAAACGCAGGAGACCTTATCGTCCAGCATCTGTTATAAACGTCTCTGCTATGAGTTTTGGATCGTTGTCTGCAAGAGCAATAGATTCGCTTAATAAAGGTTGTAAAATTGCTGGCGCGTACCATAATACTGGTGAAGGTGGGTTATCTCCTTATCATAGTAATGGTAGTGATGTAGTGTTTCATTTTGGTACAGGTTACTTTGGTGTTCGTGCAGAAGATGGTGGTTTTTCTATGGAAAAAATGAAGAAATTGGTAGAAGACAATCCGTTTATTCGTGCTATAGAATTAAAATTGTCTCAAGGTGCAAAACCTGGAAAAGGCGGTGTATTACCAGGTGCAAAAATAACTCAAGAAATAGCAGATATTCGCGGCGTTGAAGTTGGTAAAACAGTCTTGTCGCCGCCAAACCACAAAGCTTTTTCTACCATTCCAGAAATGGTAGATTTTATTGAAGCTATTGCTGAAGAAACTGGCTTACCAGTTGGCATTAAGGCTGCTATTGGAAAACTTGAACAATGGGAAGAGCTTACAGACATAATGAAAACAACAGGAAAAGGCCCAGATTTTATTACCGTAGATGGTGGTGAGGGTGGTACAGGTGCTGCGCCTCCAAGTTTTGCAGACCATGTAAGTTTACCATGGATTTATGCTTTTGGGGATTTGTATAAATTATTTCAAAAAAAAGAATTGGAAAAAAAAGTAGTTTTTATTGGTAGTGGCAAATTAGGTTTTCCTGGAAAAGCTGCTATGGCATTTTCAATGGGAGTAGATGTTATTAATGTTGCTCGGGAGGCCATGATGAGCATTGGTTGTATTCAAGCTAAGGTTTGCCACACTAATAAATGTCCAAGTGGTGTTGCCACTCAAAGCAAATGGTTACAACGCGGTATAGATGTGCCATTAAAATCTGAACGTGCTGGACAATACTTTAAAACGTTTAGAAAAGAGTTTTTAGAAATTACACATGCCGCAGGTTACGAGCATCCTTGTGAGTTTAAAATGACAGATATTGAAGTAAATGTAGATGACCATAATCTTAAAGCAGAACTTAGCGTTACTTACCAATACGATAAAACACCAGTTCCTTTTAAAGGTATGGAAGGCTTAAAAAAATGTGACCATTTGGGTGGTTATAAAGTGTAAATTAAAGTTTAAAACACAATTATTGCCTATTTTTAGTATAATACTCATCAATTCCTTCGTCTGGATTTGAAGAATTGAAGAATTCTAGACACATTAGTATTGCAGTAAAATTATATTTGAAGTTGTTGTTCTAGTTTTTATAATGATTAAAATACTATAATTTTATAATGCAACCTTATTTAAAAAAATGTGTAATTTTGTTACACTATTTTTTTTAAAAAAAATTAACTAAAAAACTCTAAAAAAGCTTTTTTATTAGATCTAGATATAGGCACACGCTGTTTGTTTTCTAAAACAAGATACCCTTCATTTTCAAAATGACGCACTTTTTCTAAGTTGATAATATGCGATTTATGGCATTTAAAAAAACTAGCGCTTAATAGTTTTTTAAACTTACCTAAGTTATAAGAGCTCAAAATTGTTTTTCCACAAATTAAATGAATTTTCGTGTAGCCTTCATAACCTTGCAAATGCATAACTTCTTCTTGTGGGATAAAAGACATCCCTTTTTGTGTTGGCACTATAATTTTATTTTTACTAGAAATAGTTTGAGATAAAAGGTTTACTAACTTATGGTTACTATCTATATCGCTTTTTGTTTGTATGACTTGTAATGCTTTATTTACGGCTACAACTAATTCTTTATCATCTATAGGTTTTAACACATAATCTATTGCGTTTTGTTTAAAAGCTTCAATTGCATATTCACTATAAGCTGTTACAAAAATGACCTGAAAATTTATAGACGCTAGTTGTGATAATAATTTAAAACCATTAATTCTAGGCATTTCAATGTCTAAAAAGACTAAATCTGGTTGCTGAGTTTGTAAGGTTTTAATAGCGTCTTCAGGATTTTGAAATGTGTGCTGAATTACAATATCTGGAAACAATTTTTCTAATTTTTGCTCTAATCCTTTTAGGTTAGAAATTTCGTCGTCAATTAATATAGCAGTTTGTGTACTCATAAATTAAAGTTGGGTAATAATAAATGTAGATTTGTTTCCTTTATCGTTTAAATTTGGATTTAATTCTTCTTCAGAATAAGAAATTTCCCATTGGTTGGTTTGGTTTAAATAACGTAATCTATCTTTTAAAACGTTAGACGATTTTACTTTTCTATTACCTTGTTTTTTAGTATTTACAAAGCCTACTCCATCATCTATTATTTCAATTTTAAAACTCTTTTCATTTATAAAAATAAAATTAATAGTTACATTGCCATTATGTATTTTATTAAAAATGCCATGGTTAATAGCATTCTCTACAATGGGTTGTAACAACATTGTTGGTAATTTATTAGATTTTGCATTAAGTTTTTTATCTAAATTAATAGCATATTCAAACTTATCTTTAAAGCGTAGTTTTTCTATATCGAGATAGTTTGACAATAATTCTATTTCTTTAACTATGCTAATTTCCTTCTCTTTACTCCACTCGAAAAACTGCCTAATTAATTTTGAGAATTTCACCAAATAAGCTTCGGATGCTTCCATTTGGTTGTTATTAATGTAATATTGTATTGCTGCAAGAGAGTTAAATACAAAATGCGGATTCATTTGAGAACGTAAAGCTTTAAGTTGTAATTCGCTTAAACGCTTTTCTTCGAATAATTTTTGGTTTTTT